>Ga0180007_10000295_pt1 | contig 88954 bp, 76 predicted proteins | sample MM_PC_MetaG_FD_121122 | JGI IMG/M metagenome (GOLD analysis project Ga0180007, IMG submission 121122) | Groundwater microbial communities from the Aspo Hard Rock Laboratory (HRL) deep subsurface site, Sweden - MM_PC_MetaG | ecosystem: Environmental > Aquatic > Deep subsurface > Groundwater...
CGAAAAGCAAGGAACATTTTTCTTTGGTGTCCGCCGAGGCTCTGCGAGGCGGTGGCGGGGCTGATTCATTCGTCCAGTTTCCGCTCGAAAAAGGTTCGCGCAAAGTGTATAATTACAGCACCATTTTTACAATCTATAATTTTGGGGTTTATAAAAGTATTTAAATAAAAATTACCCCGACTTCTTTTATAGAAAGCCGGGGCGAGATCAGTTTTTTATAAATTCCAATATTCTATCAATTAGTAGATTATTATCAATTGGAATTTGGATAACGTTGTTTTGTCCTAATTCAAAATAGAACAATTTTTTAATTTCCTTTTTTTCGAGGGTTGCCAGAGCCAAAATTTGACAGTTATTTCTTTTTAATTTTTTAATTATTTCATCAGCTTTTTTTAAAGGTAGCGGTATTTCTAATAGCACTTTTTTTGAAATTATTTCAAGTTCTTCATTTTCAAATTGATGAATGAAAAAACTTTGAAAAGTTAACTCTGTTTTGGTTTTTAGCAACCTTTCTGTAACAAGTTTGGTTAACTCGTCACAGAATAATAAAATTACTGCTTGCGTTGCTTGCATTTAGTACTCCGAGTTTTTTGAGAAAAGGACAATTTTATTTTTTAGGATAGACTAGGTTACCTTTTTGGAAACTATATGTCAATGGTGGTAAAATGTGTTTATAGTTTTAATTAAAAAATATGAAAATCAAACTAGGTAGATATCAGCATTTTAAGGGGGATATTATGGAAGTAGTAGGTGAAGCCAAACACAGCGAGAGCTTGGAAGAGTTTGTGGTTTATAAACATATAACTGGAAAAATGGCCGGAGAGACGCATTGGTGGGTAAGACCAGAAGCAATGTTTTTAGAACAAGTTGAGGTGCAGGGCCAAAAAATTTCTAGATTTAAATATCTTGAAGAAAAAAATGATTAAAGTTCAAGAAAATTATTCTTTAGCTCCTTTAACGACTTTTAAAATCGGCGGGCCGGCCAGGTTTTTTATTGAAATTAGTAGTGCAGCGGAACTAGTTGAGGCCTTAAGTTTTGCCAAGGATAATAATTTAAAAATTTTATTGATTGGTGGGGGTAGCAATATGTTGGTTAGTGACAGTGGATTTAAGGGATTGGTTATTTCTATAAATATTTTGGGCATTAATAAAATTAAAGAAGGATTGAATTTTGTGGAAATTAAAGCCGGTGCCGGGGAAATTTGGGATAAGGTAGTTGATTATGCGGTTAGTAATAATTATTGGGGCATAGAAAATTTGTCTTATATTCCCGGCAAAATGGGTGCTTTTGCTGTACAGAACGTAGGGGCTTACGGCCAAGAAGCCAGTCAGGTAGTAACGGTTGTAGAGGCTTATGATAGCCAAACCAATCAGGTTGTTTTATTAACTAATAAGCAATGCGGTTTTGCTTACCGAACTAGTGTTTTTAATACTCTAGATAAAGGACGATATTTTATATTGCAAGTGTTACTTCGTTTATCCAAAATTTATCGTCCTAATATTAGTTATCCGGATTTGCAAAAAGTTTTTGCCAATCAAGATAATATAGAATTGTCGGCTATTAGGCAGACTATTATAAACGTGCGTAATAAAAAGTTTCCTTATCCTTATACTGCCGGAGCCAAAGGCAGCGCTGGATCATTTTTTAAAAATTTTTTATTAAAGCCAACCGAGTATACTTCTTTAGAAAAAAATATCGCCGCTAATTTAGCTGGTGCCTTGCCGGAACTTAGGAGAATAAAAAATAAATTTCCCTCTGGTGATTTAATTAAAATACCCACGGCTTTTATATTAGAAATCTGCGGTATAAAAGGATTAACTGTTGGCGGGGCTAAAGTTAACCATAATCAGCCATTGGTTATTTTAAATGATAATAATACGACTACAGCGGCCAATGTTTTATTGTTAGTTAAAAAAATTAGACAAATAGTTAAGCAAACAACTGGTTTAAGCCTGCAACCAGAACCTTCCTTAATTGGTTTTGAAAGTGCGGAGCTTTTGGCTTGTGGTTTTACCAAGGAAGAGGTTGGTAAATATATAATTTGAATTAAGTTTGACGGCTTAGGTAATCTGGATTAAGATAGCAAAAAACTAAAATTCTTTCCTTAAGTAGCTCTAATTGGTAGAGCAGCTGTTTTTCAAACCGAATTTAAAAAATAAAAGCGGGAGCGTTTTTATTAAAATAGATTCGGTAATCTATTAAGTTTATTGGCCACTAATTTAGGAGCTCCGGTGACTGGTTGTTAATAGGTTCTTGTTACGGCAGGTTGATGGTTCGAGTCCATTCTTAAGGGAAGATTAAATTTATTAAGGCAAATCTAAATTATGGTTTGCCTTAAATTTTTGGAGAAAACTTAAAAAAGCTTTATATTTAAAGAAGTAATAAGGTTTAATCATATAACTTTTATTTATGAAATTTATTGTTACTAGTCAAAAATCTTTAAAGGGCGATAATGTGGTGGTGCCTTGTTTTGTTAAACAAAATAAGTTGTGGTTAAACAATCTTGTTTTATCAGCCGCCGAGAAAAGAATTCTGAAGGATTATTTTTTGGGTAAAAATTTTACAGCCACCAACCAAGAGACTAAGGTTTTATTTATTGGTCGACGAAAAATAATTTTATTGGGGTTGGGAGAATTTAAAAATTGGGATCAACGAAAATTTATTTTAGCCATTAGGCGTTTATTAATAGTTGCCAAGTCGGAGAAAATTAAATCATTAGCTTTGCCGGTAGTCAGGTTGCCTTTAGCCAAAGTATCTTATGAGAAGTTGGGTCAATTGATAGCCGAGAATGCCTTGATGGCTGATTATTCTTTTAATCAATATAAAAAAGGCAGTTCGAAGAAGAAATTTTCTTTAAAGATTTTTTCTTTATTAGTTAATAAAGAAGAAGAAAGTTTAATTAGGCAGGGTTTAAAAATCGGGCAAGTGGTTGGGGAACAGGTTAATGTGGCTAGGGATTTGGGTAATACACCAGGTGGCGATATGACGCCAGATTTATTAGCTAAGCAGGCGGTTGAACAAGGCAAAAAATATAAATTTAAAGTAGAGGTTCTGACTAAAAACCAAATACAAAAGTTAGGTATGGGAGCAATTTTGGGAGTGGCCAAAGGTAGTGTGGAAGAACCAAAGTTTATAATAATGGAACATTGGGGGGTGGCTAAAAATCAAGCACCTTATGTATTAGTAGGTAAGGGTGTTACTTTTGACAGCGGTGGACTCAATCTAAAACCAAGCAACGGGATTAATGATATGCATTTGGATATGTTGGGCGCGGCGGCGGTTATTGGTTTAATGGGTGCAGTTAGCCGTTTGAAACTTCCTGTTAATATTATAGGTTTGGTGCCGGCTGTAGAAAATATGCCGAGTGGTTCTGGTTTACGGCCGGGTGATTTGTTAAAAGGCCTGTCAGGTAAAACGATTGAAGTTTTGAATACCGATGCCGAAGGCCGGTTAATTTTATCTGACGCTTTAACTTATGCTGAAAAATATAAACCTAAATTAGTGGTAGATATAGCTACCTTAACCGGCGCTTGTGTAGTGGCCTTGGGTACTTTGCCCATCGGCTTGTTTACACCCAGTGATGAATTGCAAAAGAAATTTCAAGTCGTTGGTGAATTATCCGGTGATTATGTTTGGCCATTGCCGATGTGGCAGGAATATGAAGAAGAAATAAAAGGAACTTTTGGTGATGTGCAGAATATAGGTAAGACGTCTTATGGTGGGGCTATTCAGGCAGCCATGTTTTTGTGGCAATTTGCTAAAAAATACCCTTGGGTTCATTTGGATATAGCCGGACCAATGAAAACTTTTGAGGGCCAATATTTAAACAAGGGCGCCAGTGGAGTAGGGGTAAGGTTTTTGTTTGAATTAGTAAGACAGGAATTAGCTGGATAATTTGTGGATAAAGTTAAGAAAATAGCCTTTTTAAAACAGCCTATTCAGGCTGTTTTTGCCTTAAATTAGCCCCTTGACAGGCTTAAGCCTTTAAAGTATGATACTAAAGCTACTTAAAAGATGTATATCTTTGAATAGTGGCGTAAATCAAACTATGAGAAACATTTATTACTTTATTAAATATCAGCGGCTAATGTAAGGATTTGCTGTGCACTGTCGTGCCTTACTAAAGAGTCGCTTGTTAAAGCGATTTTTTGTTTCTTTATAGAGTTGATAAGTCCTTTAAAAATTGAATAAGTTAATTATATAAGATCAAGCAAATTGTTAAGTAGATTTAAAAGGGTAATTACAAGAAATGAATCTATTCATTCTTGTGGTTAAACCGCATAAGGGCAGATGGTGGATGCCTTGGTATGGAATGACGATGAAGGACGTAGCAACCTGCGATAAGCCTCGGGGAGGTGGTAATCAACCTTTGAGCCGGGGATTTCCGAATGGGGCAACCCAATCTGATGGAAGATCAGATTATCATAATTTGAATAAAATAGGATTATGAAGGTAACCTGGGGAACTGAAACATCTAAGTACCCAGAGGAAAAGAAAACACAGAATGTGGTTTAGTAACCACTACACTGCACAAAGCTTTTGCAGGTGGTGGTTGCTATACCACTTATTCCCGTAGTAGTGGCGAGCGAACCGGGATCAGCCCAAACTTAGCACAATTTAAATTATGGTCCGTACATATCTTTGATAGGTGCGTACCTTGGTTTTAAGGCCCATTCGGCCAATATTGAGTTAAGTGTTGTAAGAGAGTAATGTCTTAGGGTTGAATGGACCCTAGGGGGAGAATAAAAATCAAAGCTTTCCTAGTAGAATGGTCTGGAAAGACCAGCCAAAGAAGGTGATAGCCCTGTAAACGAAAGGAGTTTTGTGCTCCTAGTTATTTTTCTTGAGTACCATGGGACACGTGAAATCCTGTGGGAATCTGGCGCGACTATGCGTTAAGGCTAAATACATTCCGTGACCGATAGTGAACTAGTACCGTGAGGGAAAGGTGAAAAGTACCCCGTTGAGGGGGATGAAATAGAATCTGAAACCATCTGCTTACAAGGAGTCAGAGCGCTGACCACTTCAGCGTAGGTTTTTCTAGCTTATAGCTACGATATGAATTTAGTTAATTATTTTCGTAATAACGAAATTAGAACTATTCAAGTTCGAGCCATAGGCAGACCTACGCTGAAGTGGTGCGTGATGGCGTGCCTATTGAAGAATGAACCAACGAGTTAGCTGGTAGTAGCGCGATTAAGTCCTAAGGGACGAAGTCACAGTGAAAGCGAGGCTTATACGGCCGAATCTGAGTAAAAAAAAGCGATGCGCGTGTTAAAACGCGCGGCGCTCTTTTTACTCAAACGCTGCTATCACTAGACCCGAAACCGGGTGAGCTAACCATGGCCAGGGTGAAGCGTAGGTAAAACTACGTGGAGGCCCGAACCCACGCGCTGTGCAAAACGCGGGGATGAGCTGTGGTTAGAGGAGAAATTCCAATCGAACTCGGAAATAGCTGGTTCTCCTCGAAATAGCTTTAGGGCTAGCCTGTTCTATACGTCCTGATGGTAGAGCACTGAATGGGTTGTCGTGGCGCAAGCCTAGGCGACTCAACCAAACTCCGAATGTCAGGAACGGTAAGGAATGGAGTCAGACTGTGAGGGCTAAGCTTCACTAGTCAAAAGGGAAACAGCCCATGATCACCAAATAAGGTCCCTAAATCTCAGCTCAGTGTGAAAGGCGGTCTTGTCGCTCAAACAACCAGGAGGTTGGCTTAGAAGCAGCCATCCTTTAAAGATAGCGTAACAGCTCACTGGTCCAGCGACTTGGTGCCGAAAATGTAACGGGGCTTAAGCTGAGTACCGAATTTGTGGGATTCATCTTTTTTAAAGATGGATCGGTAGAGGAGCGTTCTCTGTCGCAGCGAAGGAGTAGAGGTGACTCGCTCTGGAGCACAGAGAAGTGAGAATGTTGGTATAAGTAGCAAAAAGACCGGTGAAAACCCGGTCCACCGTAAACCCAAGGTTTCCTGGGCAACGAAAATCGACCCAGGGTGAGGCGGACCTAAGCCGAGGCCGAAAGGCGTAGGCGATGGAACAGCAGGTTAATATTCCTGCCCTGCCGTAGGTTTCCGATGAGGCGACGCTTTGGCAAAGGTTGTACGTAATTTTGGTTATGTACGTGGCTTAAGGGGATGGTGTTCAGCTGGCAAATCCACTGGACATACAACCAGGCCCTTAGGACGCAGAGAAAGCGGCAACGCAGACTCAATACAACCGGAGCCAGAGCCTAGAAAAACCTCTAGGGCTAAACTTACGGTAACCGTACCGGAAACCGACTCAGGTGGGTGAGGCGAGTAGCCTCAGGTGTATGAGAGAACCTTCGTTTAGGAACTCGGCAATACAACGGCCGTAACTTCGGGATAAGGCCTCCCCCGCGCAAGCGGGGGCGCAGTAAAAGACGTCGACCGACTGTTTACCAAAAACACAGGTCCCTGCTAAGCCGTAAGGCGATGTATAGGGGCTGATGCCTGGCCAGTGTCAGAACGTTAAAGCGAGAGGTCATTTTAGTCGCAAGACTAAAGGCAGCCTTGAACTGAAGCGCTGATGAACGCCGGCGGTAACTATAACCGTCCTAAGGTAGCGAAATTCCTTGTCGGGTAAGTTCCGACCTGCACGAATGGCATAACGAGTTGACGACTGTCTCAACGAGGGACTCAGTGAAATTGCAAGACCTGTGAAGATGCGGGTTACCCACGGCTAGACGAAAAGACCCCGTGAAGCTTTACTACAGCTTGGTATTGAATATTAGGCCCGTTTGCTCAGTATAGGTGGGAGGCTTTGAAGCTGCGACTCTGGTTGCGGTGAAGCCGGCAAGTGAGATACCACCCTGATGTTTCTAATGTTCTAACTTTATGCCGTTATCCGGCTAAAGGACAGTATCTGGCAGGTAGTTTGACTGGGGCGGTCGCCTCCTAAAATGTAACGGAGGCGTTTACTAAGGTTGGCTAGCTCCCGATGGAAACGGGAGTGATAGGGCAAACCCATAAGCCAGCTTTACTGCAAGGGCTACAACCCGAGCAGTTGCGAAAGCAGAAGTTAGTGATCCGACGATCCAATATAGGATGGTCGAAGCTCAACGGATAAAAGTTACTCCGGGGATAACAGGCTGATCGGGTCCAAGAGTCCACATCGACGACCCGGTTTGGCACCTTAACATATCGGGGTGCACAAACAGTGATGTTTTTCCCAATCTTTTCGTTTAAATTACAATAAAATTAGATAGGACAAGAAATGACCAAATATTCGGCTTATAACGGTGAACCCGTCAGCTCGTCTAACGAGCCCGGCAATACCGTGGGAAGTCGCTCTACTTTAGAGTGGAGTTGACCCCGTAACGACTGACCCGAAAGGGGAGATTTTCAGTCCCTTCGCCAGCTGGCGAAAGGTGACTGGAGATAACACGCCGACTCTTGTTACAAAAAACTGAAGATTATGCGGATCACGTTCCATCAAAAATGGAATCCGCTACGATCCAGTACAAGATGAAGATATAGTCTGCGCCATATGAAAGTATGGAATTAAGTACGATGTCGGCTCATCGCATCCTGGGGCTGAAGAAGGTCCCAATGGTTAGGCTGTTCGCCTATTAAAGCGGTACGCGAGCTGGGTTCAGAACGTCGTGAGACAGTTCGGTCTCCTGTCTGTCGTGGGCGTGCGAAACTTGAGAAGGCTCTTCCCTAGTACGAGAGGACCGGGAAGGACGAACCTCTAGTGTGCCAGTTGGTTCACCAGAACCATCGCTGGGTAGCTACGTTCGGCACGGATAAGCGCTGAAAGCATCTAAGCGCGAAGCCGTCTTCAAGATTAGGTTTCGATATTAAGCACCAGGGAGAATACCTGGTTGATAGGTGGTAGGTGTAAGATCCGCAAGGATTTTAGCCGAGCCATACTAATCGGCTGAGTGGTTTAACCGCAAGAACGAGTAGATAAATTACTCTAAAAAATGCTTAACAAAATACCAGAAGGCGCGCGTTTAATAATCGCCGTTTTCGTTATCACAGTTTTTATCGGTTTAATATTTTATTTTACGCCACCCGTTTTATCGGTTGGCTATTAAATAAAAATTTCGATAGAAAATTTTGTGGGGTATAGAATTCTCGTGCTTCAAGCCGAGGGGCCACACCTCTTCCCATCCCGAACAGAGCCGTTAAGCCCTTGAGCGCCGATGATACTGGGACATTAGTCCTTGGGAAAGTAGGCCAGCGCGAGAGTCCTGTATCCCACTTTTTGTTTAATCAGATATTTATAAAACAAACCTTCCTAATTTTAATTATTGGGAAGGTTTGTTGGTTTGGTGGTTTATTGTTATTATTTATAACGTGTTATTGAAATTTTTATGAAAGTAATCGTTGTAAAAAATTATCAAGAAATGTCTAAAAAAGCCTTAGGTTTGGTTATGGCCCAATTATGGGAAAAACCAGATTCAGTTTTAGGTTTGGCAACAGGTAGTACGCCATTGGGGCTTTATAAAAAATTAGTTCAAGCTTATCGGCTGGGTAATGCTGATTTTTCTAAAGTAGTCACTTTTAATCTAGATGAATATTATGGCTTAGGCCCCAATGATAAGCAGAGTTATCATTATTATATGTGGGCTAATTTTTTTAGCCAGATTAATATTAGACCGGAAAATATTCATATTCCAGATGGTTTAGCAAGCAATAAAGAAGTTAAAAAGTATGTTCGCAATTATGAAAAAGCTATTTTTGAAGCTGGTGGAATTGATTTACAAATTTTAGGCTTGGGACGTAACGGACATTTAGGTTTTAATGAGCCGGGTAGTAATTTTTCCAGTCCAACTCGTTTAGTTAAATTGTCTGCTTCAACCCTTAAGGCTAATGCCAGATTTTTTTCTTCTATAAAACAGGTGCCTAAACAAGCCTTAACCATGGGTCTTGGTACTATAGCTAAGGCTAATAAGATTATATTGTTAGCTGTCGGTGCTGATAAGGCCGTGGCCGTAGCAGCAACTGTGGAGGGTAGAGTTAGTAAAAAAGTTCCAGCCACAATTTTACAAAAATTAAACAATGTTACTTTTATAATAGATGAAGCGGCCGCCAGTAAATTAAAAAAGAATTATAAGTCGTCTTTGTCTTTAGTAGATAAGCGTTTTAATGTTTTAACCGAAGATAATTTACCAAAAGATAAAAAAATTATTGTTATTTCCCCACATCCGGACGATGCTTCTATTAGTTTAGGTGGTACGATTAGTGCTTTAGCTAAGTATAATAAAGTTTATACTTTTATAATGACAACTGGATATCGCTCTTTCATGAATGGTAAAGATAAATTAGAGAGAATTAAAATACGAGAGAAAGAAGTTAGGCGGGAAGGTAAAATATTAGGCGCCGAGCCGATTTTTCTTCATTTGAGTTGTTATGACGCCAAAGATATTAAACAGGCTATTAAGAACGATGTTAATAAAGTAAAACATTTATTTAATCAGATTAAGCCGGATATTATTTTTTTACCACACAAGAAGGATGGTCACCCTACACATATTGCCAGCCGTAAAGTTACTTTATTGTCTTTACCAAAGGTTAGGCAACCCTATGGCCAAGAATTAGAATTATGGCAGTTTGAAGGTCCGTGGGCTATTTTTAGCGAAGGGGATTTTGATACTATTTTTGCTTTTTCTAAAAAGGCTATGTTTAAAAAAATGCAGGCTATTAGAGCTCAAACTTCGCAGATTAGTCGAACCCGTTTTGATGTAGCTGCTGAATCTTTAGCCAGATTAAGAGCTGCTTTAATACCAGAACAAGCTTTGTTTGGTTTTGGCCAAAAGAAAAGTAAAAAATTGGGCGACTATTTTGAGCTTTTTAAAGTAACCAGGAAATAGTTTTTAAAAAAGATTAAAAGTTTCTATGTCAAAAAAAATTTGACATTTTTTTTATTTAAGGTAGGCTTATATTGGTTAATTTTGATAAGAATTGTAGAAAAAAATCGGACAAGATTTTATGTCAAAAATAAGGGAAATATTAATAAAATTTGGTCTAGCAGATAAGGAAATAGCTGTTTACTTATCTTTGCTTAAATTAGGGCCTTCACCTGTTAGAAAGGTGGCCTTGGAGGCTGGGGTTAACAGGGGTACGACTTATGATATTTTAAAAAGCCTGCAAGAACAGGGTTTAGTTAGTTATTTTCACGAAGAAAAACGGCAGTACTTTATTGCTGAAGACCCTAAGGCGTTAGTTGATTGTTTAGACAACAAAAAAATAAAAATGGATAATTTGCGAACGGATTTAGTGGCTTTGTTACCCGAGCTTAAATCTATTCAGTATGTTATGGAGGAAAGGCCAGTGGTTAAATTTTACGAAGGCAGTCAAGGAGTTAGAACTATTTTACAGGATGTTTTGGATGTTATGTCTACTAGCCAAATAGCAGAGTATTATGTTTTTTCTTCGGCTGATGTTAAAAAGTATATTTATCAAGCTTACCCCACTTTTACCGAAGAAAGAATTCATTTAGGTATTAAAGTGCAGGCAATTTCTTTAGGTTCAGGGGGTGAAGAAACAGAATTATCTAAACGTAAATGGTTGCCTACTAACAATAGCGCGCCGACTTACACTTTAATTTATGCCGGCAAGGTAGCGATGATTTCCATTAATAACGAAAAAAAACAGCCGCACGGCGTTATTATAGAAGACAAAAGTTTGTATCAAACACAGCAAATGATTTTTGATAGTTTGTGGAATAAAATTTAAGAACAGTTGTTTTGTTAGGTTAGAATTTTAAAGAATTTTGTCCTAACAAAATAAATCATAAAAAGGTTCTTTAAAAAACGAGGTAAGTATGGATTCGCAAAAAGAAAGGGTAATTTTAACCCCAGGTTTTCATGTTCTTGAACCACTTTTGACGACTGATGAATTTGGTCGTCAGATAGTTGTGAAGACTATTGGTCAAGCAGATAAGGACATTCTTAACAAAGAAATGGCCGAACAATTAGTTAAGGATATTAAGTATTATCACAGTATTTTAAAAAATAATGGAGTAGCTGTTCCAGAGCAAATATCTGTTGAAATGATTAATCATGACAATGGACGTTGGGGAATAGTTGAAAAATCGTTGTTTAGTGGTATAGATTTAGAGAAATTATTACTTAAAGGTACTGAGAATGATTGTGTTAGATTGGTTAAGGGAATATTAATGAATTTGAATAAAATATTTCTATTGAGAAATTTAGATAGTTATGATATTGAAGTAACAGTTGATCCTAAACCCGCTAATTGGGTCTGTGATTTTTCTGGAGTAGTTTATTATGTCGATTTAATTCCTCCAAGATTTAGAAATGGACGAGGTGAAATTTTATTAGAATTTCCCAGAGCAACTCCATTGGCAGAGGATGATTGGAAGTTCTTATATCGCCGGTATTTTGACAGGAGAGGAATAATTCACATACTATTTGTTCAACTTTGTCGATTAAGGCCGGAGCTAAGACCTATTTTCAGTAATTTAATAATCGATTTTTTGACAGATCTAGAAGATGTTTTAGTTTTAGAATTTTTTAATTCCTTACCAGCCCAAAGATTGGCCGTCATTATAGAGAGTGGTATTTCACCAGGTGAAGCGATTAACGAAATAATTGATACCATTGGTTTGGAATCAGCTGATAATATTCGCGACATCGCTTTGCAATTGCTTCAAAAAAAATCAACTTTTTTGGCTGAAATATTTAATTTATCACATGTTGATATGTCCGGCAGGCTTCATTCGGAAAATGTTGAAAAATTAAAAAAACTGTTGGTCAAATTGGCTAACGGGAATCATTAAAATAAAAACGGGTGATTATATAATTAATTGCCCGTTCTTTTTATTAGCTCTTTTTTGAATAAGACCCATTCTTTGTTAGTTAAACCTTTCATACCAAGATATCTTTCTGGATGATGGAACGGCCCATGCCAGTCAGAGCTGCCAATACCTAATAAATTATTCTTAATTATTATTTTTTTATATAAACGTTCTTGTTCTGTAGTATGGTTAGGGTGCCGGAATTCTATGCCGTCTATACCTGCTTTAATTAGTTCCTTAGTCAATTTATTAATTATTTTTATAGTTTCTTTCTTACTTAATTTTGATCTGTTAATTAATTCTCCGGGATGAGCAAATATAGCAACAGCATTACTGTCTTTAATCCTTTTAATTAATCCTATTGGATTTTTTGCCCAACTGCCGTAGGGTACATGATATTTACCCTTAGTGTTCAGAAGTTTTCCTATTTCCCCAGGTTGGATCCCACTTATTTGAGCAGTTTTTTTTTGTATATGATATTTAGTAACGCAGGTACCCGCTGGTCTTTCTTTTAGAAGTTCTTGAAAATTTAATTTTAGACCTAATTTTTTTTCTAGTATTTTGGTTATTTTCTTTGATCTTTCATTATAACCTGTAATTATAGGTTTAAGTATCTTATTAATTTTTTTTATATCAAAGGCTATTGAATAGGCTAATATATGTACTTCAATACCTTTATATTTAGTGGATATTTCTACACCTTGTATTGTTTCTATAGAGTTGTTATCTGCTGCTTGTTTAAATTCTGAATAACCGGACAAGGTATTATGATCGGTTAATATTAAACCTTTTAATTTATTTTTTTGGGCCTTAATTATTATTTCTGACGGAGAGCAGTCTCCATCAGAGAGGGTTGAATGACATTGAAAATCATAGTTGTAGTCGGCCATGGATTTTATGTTACACTGTTAATAAGTACTAGGCAATATTATGAAAATTTACGCTGATTTACATATTCATTCCAAATACTCTCGGGCTTGTTCTAAAGAGCTTACACCCGAGAACATAGATTTATGGTGTCGGATTAAAGGTTTGGGGCTCGTGGCTACTGGCGATTTTACTCATCCTAAATGGTTTAGCGAACTTAAGGAAAAGTTGGAACCAGCTGAGGAGGGTTTGTATAAACTTAAATCTAGTTATCAAAAAACCGAGCCATTATTTAAAGAAAAACAAATTCAACCAGTCAGATTTATGGTGGGTACGGAATTGTCTTGTATTTATAAACATAATGACAAGGTGCGCCGGGTACATCATTGTGTATTTACACCAAGTTTAGAAATTGCCAGTCAAATAAGCCAAGCTTTGGTAGACAGGGGTTGTAATATAAAGTCTGACGGCCGGCCGATTTTGGGTTTAGCCAGTAAAGAGCTGTTAAAAATTATTTTAGATATAGATAAACGTAATGTTTTAGTGCCGGCACATATTTGGACACCTTGGTTTGCTGTGTTTGGTTCTAAATCTGGTTATGATAGTTTAGAAGAATGTTTTGAAGAATTAGCTGACAAGATATTTGCCGTGGAAACCGGGTTATCATCCGATCCTAAAATGAATTGGCGGGTGCCTAAATTAGACAAAGTAGCACTTATTTCCAATTCGGATGCGCATTCTTTGCCAAACTTAGGTCGGGAGGCCAATGTTTTTTCTGGAAATAGTTTATCCTACGATAATATTTGGCAAGCAGTTAAAGAAGTGGCTGTCAAAAATAAAACAGCCAGTTTAGTTTTGGAAAAAACCATAGAATTTTTTCCGGATGAAGGTCGGTATCATTTTGATGGGCATAAAGACTGTCAAATATGTTTATCACCCCAGGAAACAAAAAAACAGCAAGGTCTTTGCCCTAAATGTTTAAGACCTTTGACCATTGGCGTGCTAAATAGAGTAGAGGAGCTGGCTAGTCGTCCAGAGGGTTATCAAACTAATCAACGCTTACCTTATATAAGTTTAGTGGAGTTGGATAAATTAATAGCTGAAGTTTTGGGGGTTAAGGGTCGACAAAGCAAGAAAGTTGGGGAAATTTATTGGCCTTTAGTGTCGGCTTTTGGCAGTGAGTTAGCTGTTTTATTAAGCAGTTCTGTAGGCGATTTAAAAAAGATAGCGGGGCCTAATTTAGCTAAGGGGATACAAAATTTACGACAAGGTCGAGTTAGTTTAAGCCCGGGCTATGATGGTGAATATGGTCAGGTAAGGGTGTTAAGCCAAGCAAAAAAACTTATTAATCAAACCAGTTTGTTTTGAGTTTTTTTGTTTAAATTTTTTAAAAGCAAAAACCCTGCCCTTTATAAAAAAGTTGGCAGGATTTTTGTTGTGTTAGAAAACTTTAGAGAAAGAATTACTTCTTACCCTTTTTAGCCTTCTTGGTGGTCTTCTTGGCCTTCTTAGCTACCTTCTTGGTCTTTTTTACAACCTTCTTAGCCACCTTCTTTGTTTTCTTGACAGCCTTCTTGGCTTTTTTCTTCATAGCCATTTGTATCACCTCCTCCCTTTATTAGAGGTAAGTTAGTCTACTTCTAGTATATATTATTTTTGTTTTTGATAATAGTCTAACTTTTTAATTACTAGAAGAAAAGTTTTTCAACTGATTATATTATAAGAATTATTTTCTAAAGCCGCAAGGGGTAGTTGGTTTTTAAGTTTTTAATTTCTATTTTTATAAAAATAAAACCCCATCGGTTAAGAATGGAGAATTTTATAAATGGTGGAGATGAGAGGATTCGAACCCCTGACCCCCGCCTGCCATAGCCTTTGGACCTAGGGAGAATCGAACTCCCACCTGTCGGATGCAAACCGACTGCACTACCATTATGCTATAGGCCCATAGGTCATGGCGGGCAGGTCTAGCCTCAGCCAGAGGCTGATCTCGGCCAAAGGCTGACCAGCCTCTGGCTGGCGGAAACTTAAGCTACATCCCCTAAGGTTTTTGATTTATTATTTTAAGCTACCGAATAAAGGAGAGAGTAAGCCTAATAGTAAAGGTTCAAATAATCCGGTGATAGTGGCAAAACCTATAATAATCAAGATAAAGCCGATTAATTTGTAAAATAATCTAGAGCCACCATCGCTACCTAAATGCTGTTCAGCCCAGGCTACTCCACCGAAGTTTCTAATAAGCCATTCGGTTCCCCAAATTAAACCAGCGCCAAGGGCAGTTATTATAGAACCAATAATAATAGGCATAGAATATTTGAGAAAATGGTGCGCGCTTAGGGATTCGAACCCCAGACCTCTTCGGTGTAAACGAAGCGCTCTAACCAACTGAGCTAAGCGCGCTGAATTATTAAACAAGAACCTTTGGTGCCCAGGAGAGGATTCGAACCTCCATGGGATTGCTCCCGCTACCACCTCAAGGTAGTGCGTATACCAGTTCCGCCACCTGGGCTAAATAAGACTATCTTTTAGGATACTATATTATTTTAAAACACCAAAACGAAAATGAGTTGGTGCTTTAAGAGACTTCTTATTAGATAATCAAAAGACTTTTAGGAAACTTCTTTTAGCTTTTTTTTGTAATCTCTTAAGTAAAATAATTTCGCCCGGTTGGTTTTAAAAGTTTTTAGAACTTCAATATCAGCGATAGTTGGTAGATGTAGGGGAAAAATTCTTTCCACACCAACACCGTGGGAAACTTTTCGAACAGTGATAGTAGAATTAGTGCCCAAACCCCCGCGACGACTAAGAACCAAACCTTCAAATACCTGAATACGTTCTTTTTCTTCGCCTTTGGTGTTAGTTTCCTTTATTTTTTGGTGCACTTTAACCAATTGGCCGGACTTAATATGGGAGAAATCTTTTTTCTCTGTCGGGGCAACAGCCTCAGCTGGGACGGTTTTTTGTTCAGACATAGCAAAATTAATTAAAATATATTGAGTTTAAGCTTAATAAAAATAGCAATTTTTACGGCTACTGTCAAGGCCTAGGAGGTATGGTTTAAGATGATGTTTTTAACTTGCCTGACTGTTTTATTCAAATAGCCCAAGCGGTTGATGATTGTATATTGGTACATAGGTTTTTTCTTTAATTCTTGCTGGGCTTCCAACCAGCGTGAGTTTTTTTGTTCAGCAGTCATTTTAGTAGAAGCGAAGATTCGACGTTTTATTTCTTGTTTAGATTCAGCTGTAATAAATATTAGAATTGTTTCGGGTAATTTATTTTTTATTTGAGCGGCCCCCTGAACATCGATTTGCAAAATAACGTTTTTACCTTTTTTAAGAGCCTGCTCTACGGGTTGTTTAGGTGTACCAAAATAAGCTTGTCTAACCGTAGCCCATTCTAAAAATTTTTCTTGGGTAATCATTTTTTCAAAAATACTTGGTGGCACGAAATTATAAGCCTGGCCGTTTTTTTCACCTGGCCGCTTGTTTCGGGTGGTGTAAGTTATAATATGAACCAAATTTAAAGAACTGTTTTTCCATAAGGAACGAACCACTGAATCTTTGCCGACCTGAGAAGGGCCGGAAATAATAAAAAGTTTACCTGGCTTCATGAAAGTTGTTTAAGGAAGTCTTGTAGTTCTAAAGGTAGCGGACTAACAAACTCTTGCCAATTATTTAAGAGGTCAAAAAAGCCTAGTTTGGTAGCGTGTAAAAAAAGCCTACCAGGATTGTTTTTAAAACTCAAGTTTTTGGGGCGATAAATTGGATCGCCAACTAAAGGATGGCCATAAGAATTAAGATGGGTTCTTATTTGGTGGGTTCGACCAGTGGCAATGGTAACACTTATTAAGCAGACTGCTTGGTATTGTTTAACAACAGTAAAGTGGGTAACTGCTTCTTTACCACCAGTTTGGTTAGCGGCTTGAGCAGCCATTTTTGTGCGATTGTTTTTGGAACGGCTGATAGAAAAATTTATAGTGCCCGATGGTTGGTGCATTTGACCAATAACCAGAGCTGAATATTCTTTAGCTACTTTTCTTTCTTGAAAAGCATTTTTTAGATGTTCAAACATAGCTTGGTTTTTAGCCACAACCATTAGCCCCGAAGCTTCTTTGTCTAGCCTATGCACAATACCTGGTCGTAAAGCATCTTCGCCTACGGTTTTGAGGTCTGGATATTTAGCCACCACCCCTTCAATCAAAGTAGGTTCGGTAACGCCTGATGCTGGATGGGTTGTTAAGCCGGACGGTTTATTGATAATTAAATAATCTACCGTGTCCTTTATTAGTTCCCATTTAACATTAGGGTTAGGTTGTAGGGTAGTTTTAGGTTTATTAACAAGCAGAGGATAGTTTATGACATCATCTTTTTTTAACCAATGGTGAGGAGTAGCTTTTTTGTTATTAACGGTTATGAGCCCCTGTTTAATATTTTGTTGTAGCAAGTGTCGGGAAAGTGTTGGTAATTGGCTAACTAGAAATTTATCCAGACGGGTTGGTTGGGTAAGTGGGGGCACAGTTATGGTTTGAGACATAAAAATTAACAAACAAGATGATTAATAATCAAAAACAAAATATCATGTTTTTACAATTTATTGTTTTTGCTTTGGTGATTTTTTAGATAACTAAGCGCTTCTTTTTTATTTTTAATAAGGCCGTTTACCTGGGCTTCTTCTAGTATTTTTAGTAGTTGGCCGACCTGGCGACCAGGTTTAATTTTAAACTTAGTCATAATATCTTGGCCGTTTAGTAGTAGTTTAAGTTGTCCAGAGGGTAAGGATAATCTAACTTGTTTAATTTTTTTCAAAAGTTCATCAAAACCATCTAGTAATCGTAAGTTATTGGTCGGTCGGGTGGCCCAAGTATCGGCAAAGATTAACTGGAGTAATAATTGGCCTTGGTCAGGGTTTTTTAGAAAATATTTATAAAGGGTAGTTGGTTTAAAGTCCTGAGGGCGACCGTGTGCCAGTAGTAGATGATTAGCTGTTAGCCAAGTTACAACAGTAGTTTCTATTTGACCAGCTAAGGGATCTTGGTAGCTGGTTAATTTTAGGCGTTCAATTAGGCCGGGTATCATTTTGGCTCCAACTATGTCGTGATTGTGGTTGCGTATGCGGTCAGTGCCGTGGCTTTGTGGGGTTTGTAAGGTTAATGGTTTACCAAGATCATGCAGTAAAATAGCTAAGAGAAGATTAAGACTAGGAGATTGTTTGGGCCAATATTTGGTCCAAGCGGGACTGGTTAAAGAAGCAAAAGCTAATAAAGTGTGGGTTAGTACGTCGCCTTCGCTGTGAAATTGTGGCGGTTGGGGGCAGGCGCGCAAATTTTGGACTTCGGGTAATAGTAGTTTTAAATAGCCATTTTTTTCATAAAGATTAATTGTCTCGATTGGGTTGGCCAAAAGGGATTTTAAAAATTCTTTGGCTATGGTTTCTCGTGGCACCAAGTAAGTTTTGTTAATTTGTTTATTAGCCACGGAGCGGGCTATTTTTTTTATGGCCTGTAAAGTGGTTTGTTCAATAGTAAAATTTAATTGGCAAGCCAACCGCAATCCTCGCAATCCTCGCGATAAATCTTCTTGTAAGCGGTCATTGGCTCGGCCGACTGTTTTAATTATTTTGTTGTTTAAATCACTTTGGCCGTTGTAAGGGTCGATAATTTTTCCGGTTGATAAATTTAAAGCTAGGGCATTTAGGGTAAAATCGCGTCTGGCCAAATCTTGTTCAACTGTTAAGTTGGCATCGCTTTGTACGCTAAAATCGCGGTAGTGGCCGCTGAAATTTAAACTGTGTTCGGTGCGTGGTAAGGCTACATCAATTAATTCGCCAGACCAATTTTTAGGCAGCCACTTAAAAACACCAAAATTTTTACCCACTAAATTGGTGGTCCCAAGTTTTTTTAAGTTCTTTTCCAGTGGATCGGCTGGTATATTTTTAACTAGCAGGTCGTAATCTTTGGTTGGCCTTTTTAACAATAAGTTACGAACCGCTCCGCCCACTAGATAAATTTCCGCTGTGGGGAGCAGTTTTTTTAATTGCTTAATTACTTTTATTAGCTCTTGTGGAAGTTTGGGTGGTAAGGAGGACATAATTTATTATTCTTAAACCAGATTTTTATTCTGGTTAAACTTTAACAAAAAAACCCCTTTTTAGACAGGGTTTTTTATTCCCATTCAATTGTGCCCGGGGGCTTATTGGTTAAATCGTAGAAGATGTAATCAACCAGTTTTAATTTTTTTATTTGCTTAACTATTTGGCTTAATGTTTTAGCTGGTAGGCGATAAGCCTGGCCAGTCATAGCTTCTTTGGAAGCAAAAGGCCTTAAAACTAGGCTGTCTTTATATTGCTGGCCAAAGGGTATAAGGATAACTGGACATTGCCAGATTTTATAATAAACATTAGCTTGTTTTAAAATTTTGCTGATTAGATGGTCGAGAATTTGTAGTTTTTTGATACGGTTGGCTGAGAGATAAGCTTCGTAAGGTTGGCCTAAGTTTATAGTGGGGCCAAAAATTTTTAAAATAACCCGATTTATTTCCGGATGTTGGTTAGCTAGTTTGGTAGCTTGTTTAGTGTAGTTAATAAAATTTTTATAAGTTCCTTCTAGGGCCAAAGGGTGAGCATAACTTCTTTCGTCGCCTTGTACGCCGACGCTTTTAATGGGTAGTAAGCGGTGCTTAAGTTTAAGTTTTGTTAATTGGAAATTATTAACAGCGGAATTTTTAAGTTCTTTTTTATTTAAGCAAAGAATTCTGACAGCTAGTCCCGGACCAGGAAAAGGGTGAGTCCAAATTAGCTCGGGTGGCAGTTTTAAATCATTACCCAGCTGCCTAACCTCATCTTTATATAGTTTACGTAAAGGTTCCACCAGCAAACCTTTAGCTGCTAAGTCGGCTAATAAACCAATTCTGTTGTGGTGGGTTTTTATTTTATCAGCGTGTTTGGTGCCGCCAGATTCAATAGTATCGGGATAAATAGTGCCCTGACCTAAGAGCCAGTCTTTTTTATTAAGTTTTAAGTTTTTAATACCCAAATTAACGCATTGTAAAAAGGTTTGGCCGATAATCTGCCGTTTGGTTTCCGGTTCAGATATTTTTTTAAGTTTGTTTAGAAATAAATTTTTAGCTTGAATAATATGTAAATTATTAAAGCCAATTTTATTTAGAGCCCGTTTAACTAAAAGGCTTTCGTTTTGCCTCATAAAGCCAGTGTCCACATGCAAGGCTTGGACCCGGTTATTACCCAAAGCTTTACTCATGATAGCTAAAGCTACAGTAGAATCAATTCCGCCGGAAGCTAGCAGGAAAACTTTTTTATTTTTAGCTTGTTTAATAGTTTCTTGTAGAATTTCTTGTACTAAAGAGGTTTGTTGATTAGTTTTAGTTTTACAAATATCAAAAACAAAGCGGGTTAAAATATCTAAGCCGTAGGCGGTATGGTGAACCTCGGGATGAAATTGCAAGCCGAAAATAGGTTTAGTTTTATGAACAATGGCCGCTTGTTTTAGAGAGGTGGTGCTGGCTAAGGTAGTAAAGTCTTTAGGAAGTTTAGTGACGCTGTCGCCGTGGCTCATCCAAACTACGCTGACTTTTGGTAGGTCTTTTAGTAGGAGATTGTTTTTTTTAATCACCAATTTGGCTAAGCCATATTCTCGAATTTTGCTAGGAGTTATTTGTCCGCCAAAAATTTGAGAGATTAGTTGGTGACCATAACATAAACCTAAAATTGGTAGATTTAGTTTAAAAATTTGGTCATTATATTTAATTGGATTGGTTATAACGCTGTTAGGTCCGCCAGATAGAATTAGTCCTTGGGCCTTAGTTAGTTGATTACTTGAAACAGTTGGTGGAAATATTTTATAGGCCACGCTTAAATCTTTTAAACGTCGGCTAATAAGATGCGTATATTGGGAGCCAAAATCGATAATAGCTATAAATTTATTAGTAGTCATGAATTGATTGTAGCTTGTAAAGCTGATAGTATCAAAGCATACTTTTAGAGTTAGGAATTATGAATTAAGGGTAAGCATCTTAATGCTTAAGTTATTATTTTAATTTTATTTTATGTCTCTACCTTTATATTTAACTTATGACGATGTTTTATTAGAACCGGGTTATTCGGATTTACGGCGTTCGGCTATAGATTTATCCACAATTTTAGGAAAAATTAAGCTAACAGCGCCAATATTATCAGCGCCAATGGATACGGTAACAGAAAGCGCTTTAGCTATAGCTTTAGCTAGATTGGGTGGGCTGGGCGTAATTCATATGAATATGCCAATTACTGCTCAGGTTAAGGAAGTTAGTAAAGTTAAAAAAGAAAAATTATTAGTAGGAGCCGCTATAGCTTATGGCGACGGAGCTTTTGAACGGGCCGAGGCTTTGCTTAAGTCGGATGTGGACTTGTTAGTAATAGATACGGCTCATGGTCATTCTAAAGGTGTTATAGAGATGACTAAGCAGATTAAAAAGGATAAAAGATTTAATAAAGTAACTTTGGTAGCTGGTAATGTGGCTACGGTCGAAGGGGTTAGGGTTTTAGTAAAAGCTGGCGCGGACGTGGTAAAGGTGGGGATTGGGCCAGGTTCCATTTGTACCACCAGAGTAGTGGCTGGTATAGGCGTGCCTCAACTATCTGCTGTGATGCTGGCGGTTAAAGAAGCTAATAAGTTTAAAAAACCGATTATTGCCGACGGTGGTATAAATTATTCAGGGGATATGGTAAAGGCTTTGGCTGGTGGAGCTGGGGCTATTATGTTGGGTAGATTGTTGGCTGGTACTAAAGAATCGCCAGGAAAATTAGTTAAGGCTAAGCAAGGTTGGTTTAAGGCTTATCGGGGCATGGGATCGTTTGAAGCTATGCAAAAAGGCAGTAAGAATAGATACGGTCAAGCTGATTTTAAAACTAAATATTTGGTGCCGGAAGGGGTTTCGGCTAGGGTACCTTATGTTGGTAGTTTATCTGATTATTTACAGCAAATGGTTGGTGGTATAAAATCCGGTTTTGTTTATATAGGTGCTAAAAATTTAAAAGAAGTTAAAAAGAAAGCTAAATTTATTAGGATAACCGAAGCTTCTCTTAAAGAAAGTCACCCGCATGATTTGTGGGCTATGCAAGTAACGTCTAATTATAATAAGTAAACTAAAACATCCCCCGCCTTAGCGGGGGATGTTTTTAAGAGTTAGGTAGTAGTCTTTTCGCGGCTGTTAGTAAAACTACTAGCCCCAAGAAGATAGAGGATTTATTTTGCGAGCAATCCTCTAAACTCTTAATTTGGCATTAAGCAGGTTTATCGTAATTATTTGTTGGATACCTGTTCCCCGGCGATCTTGTAGAAGAATTGACTTGAGTTTCAAGGCGCCTATATGCCTAACTTGTTATCGCTAAATTTCCGCCCAGAAAAGTAGCTACACACAAGTTTATTAATAATAGCAAAAAATGGCGGTTTAATCAAGGGTTTTTGTTAAATAAGGGCTAATATTAGGTAATTTTTAGCTGCTAGTGATTGGTTGATAATTACCAACTTTTAAATCAAAAATTCCCCGGGGTTTAGGCTGGGGAATTTTAAGTAAGGGGCAATTAAAGGCTTAATTAAGATATGGTGGGCGGGACCCCGCCGTGGCGTGGTGTGATGTTTATTTACACACTGGTGGGCACGCCCAGACTCGAACTGGGGACCTCGTCGATGTCAACGACGCACTCTAACCAACTGAGCTACGTGCCCAATAGTGTGTAAATAATTTATTAATGTTCTGCTCTAACCTCAGCCAGAGGCTGATTAATCTTTGACGGAAGCTGAGCTAGCCGCTTGTAAAGTTTTTAAAATAGGATCCAAGTATATATCATGCCGAAGTTCAGAAATTTTTTCAAGTGAGCACCAAACAAAGTCAGTGTGTTCTTGAGGATTAAGTTTTATTTCTCCAACAGTTTGTACTAGATAGGTTAAACGGACAACATGTTTGTCAGAATTTCTTAGAATATCTTGAGCCTGAATTATTCGTGGTTCATTAGTTATGGTTAAACCGGTTTCTTCAGTTATTTCTCTTTGTAAAGCTTGTTCAATAGGTTCGCCAATATTTATTCGTCCGCCTGGTATGTCCCACCTGGGTTCGCTTTCTTCGGGGTATGGTTCAGTCCTTTTGAGCAGTAGATAATTACCAGATTCGTTTTTTATTAAAGCTTTGACGCCGACTTGTAATTCCATAGCTTACTTAATAGAGGATAAAACTTTTTAGCCCTCCTTAACCAAGGCTTTTTAAGGGCAACTTTTTTTATTAATTAAGGTGTAATAATTATAACAATTGAAACCTTGATGAAAATGGTGGGTGTGGATGGACTCGAACCATCGACCTGGCGCTTATAAGACGCCTGCTCTAACCAGCTGAGCTACACACCCATAATATTTATTAAAATTTAAATCCTTTGGTTTTTATATTTATTATAATGTCTAACCTCAGCCAGAGGCTGATCCGTCTTTGGCGGAAGCTTAAGCTACACACCCATAAAATTGGTTAATAGCTAGTAGTTAATAGTAACAATAGCCTTAGCTATAAGCTTACATCATTAACTAGTAGCTATTTATTAATAGCATTGGCTATTTTAGCATTAGTTAAACTAGCTCTCAAGGGGTTTAAGAACAGATTTAATATGTTCAATGATTTTTTTTTCCGCAGTCACTACGGTTTCATTAATAAAAGCGGTAGCCCGATGCCGGTCACCTTGGGGATTAAAAGGTTTGAGTAAATCTAAAGCATAATGACCACTGCCACCGTAGAGGAATATTTCTGTTTTGTTAGGTGTCATTTCATAAAGCAAAATAACAGTGCCAGCTTCTGGTGAATTAATTAATAGTTCTTCTATAACACTGGGTAAGTCTTGGCTTCCGGCACCGGCTTTAACAAAATCATCCGGTTGCAAAAGCGACCAAACGAGCTTGCGTTGAGGGTCATTTTTTAATCTAGCCAAAACCCGTCCCCAGAGTTTAAGAGTATTAAGTTGTTTGGTGCGGTAAAGGTGAGTAACCACTTCTTCTCGCCTGGCACCCAGATTGATTAATTGCGCGGCGGCACCTAGGGAAGTCGGTGTTACTTTGGGTGAGGAGAAACTTTTGGTCGCGGCTGTTAAACCGGTAAACAAGCAGGTGGCTATATCATTGTCCAACAATGTGGAATCTATTTTTTGTATTATTTCAAAAATTATCTCGGCCGTGGAAGAAGCATTGAAATTAACCAGATTTATTTGGCCGTATTGTTCGTTAGCTGGATTGTGATCAAAATTTATTATATTAGTATTAAAAAAGAAATCGGTATTTTGTAAATAAAGTTCACCCAAACTATTTAAGTCTGGGGTATTTAAAGTAATAATTAAATCATACAAAAAATCAGATGAGCGGGTGGTAACTTGGCGAATATTAAAACTGCCTTGTTTGGGTGTTAAATAAATATTAAGTTTATCCTTATCCACACTGTAACTGACATTGTTTAGTTGATTTTGGCTAATATCTACAGAAACAATAAATTTTCTTAAGCTGTTTATTTGATTGTTTATTACTTTAGCTTGAGGTAAAAAACGGAAAGTTCCTGGTAAAGTAAAATCGGTTGATACTATATCAACGCGTTTATTCTTTTTTTGTAGCATTAAATATAAAGCCAAGGCGGTCGCTATAGCATCGCCGTCTTGTCGATTAGGGAAGGTTATTAAAATGTGGTTGCTACGGTTAAGAATGTCCCGTATTTGTTCGTATTCAGTTAAGGCCATATATTAAAAATAATCGTCTTACCTTACCTAGAAAGGCATTTTTTGTCAAGATTCTTTAATAACTGATTGACAAAAGCCTTAAAAATCGGTAAATTTAATAAAGTCTTGTTGTTGTTTAATTATATAAAATACTGCTAAACATGAATATTACTGAGCTGGCTAGAAGGTTAAAAGTGCCGACCCAACAGTTAAAAGACGAGTTGCCTCGTTTAGGTTTTGATATTGGACAACGGGCTATAAAAATAGATGACGCGGTAGCTGGGAAGGTAATTAAGTTATGGCAAAATCGACGGCAGGCTGTTCAAGAGGATAAATATGTAGTAATAGAAAAGCGATTAAATAAAACTGAAGATGATTCTAAAAAAAGAGAAGTACTAATTCCCTCTAGAATAAGCCCGCGGGATTTTGCCGCTCTTTTAAAACTGCCGGTCACTTCGGTGATGGCGGAACTTTTTAAGAATGGTGTAATGGCTTCTATTAATGAAGTTATAGATTTTGAGACAGCTTCAATTATTGCTCAGGACTTGGGCTATGTTACTACGCAGGCTACAGAACAAGAAACCACAGGACAAGAAGAAACAGAATCAGCCAATTTAAAAGAGCTTATTAAAGATGACAAGGAGACTGATTTAGAGCCTCGGCCACCAGTAGTGGTAGTAATGGGGCATGTTGATCATGGTAAGACTACTTTATTAGATGCTATTCGTTCGGCCAATGTGGCGGCCTACGAAAGCGGTGCGATTACTCAACATATTGGTGCTTATCAAGTAGAGGCTAAAGGAAGGAAGATTACTTTTCTGGATACACCAGGTCATGAAGCTTTTTCTTCTATGCGCGCCCGCGGTGGTCGTTTAGCGGATGTGGCTATTATTGTAGTGGCGGCTGATGATGGTTTACAGCCACAAACTTTGGAGGCCATTGAAATAGCTCAGAAGGAGAAGCTGCCTTTTTTGGTAGCCATAAATAAAATTGATCGAGAAACAGCTGATATAGAAAGAGTTAAAAAATCTTTGTCGGAAGTTAATTTATTGCCTGAAGATTGGGGTGGTAAAACTATTTGTGTGCCAATTTCCGCTAAAAAGAATGAGGGTATTACCGAAGTATTGGATATGGTTTTGCTTTTGGCTGATTTAGAAAAACTACAAGCTAATCCCAATCGTTTGGCTGTTGGTACGGTTATTGAGGCTAAATTAGATAAAGGTGAAGGACCAGTGGCGACTGTTTTAGTTAGGACCGGTACTTTAAAAATTGGCGATTTATTGATAGTCGGAGCTATTGGGGGCAAGGTGAAAGGCATGAGAGATTTTACCGGACAGGTGGTAAAAATAGCTACTCCAGCTATGCCAGTACGTATTTTGGGTTTAAAACAAACACCTCAGGCTGGTGATATATTTAAGGTAGTGGATAATGAGGAGGAAGTACGAGCAGTTCTTCGTAAAGCACCTCGTTTTCAGCGAAGTCCCCAGGTCAATGATAAACAGGCAGTGGTTGTGACGGAAGAGGAAAAAGAAGCGGACCAAAGTATTAGTGTGAATATTATACTAAAAACCGATGTTTTAGGTTCACGGGAAGCTTTACTTGGTTCCTTGTCAGAGTTATCTAATGATGAAGTTAAGGTTAAGGTAATAAAGACAGCTTTAGGTAGTATTAGTGAAGCCGATATTATACAAGCGGAAGGTAGTCGGGCTATTGTGATGGGTTTTAATGTGCCCTTACAGCCAGCTGCTCAAAATTTAGCCCGGACAAAAAAAGTTTTTGTTCAGACCTATAAGGTTATTTATGATTTATTGGATGAGGTTAAAAAACAATTGAATGCTTTATTAAAACCAGAATTGGTTAGGCATCAATTGGGAGTGGTTGAAGTAATTAAAATTTTTAGGCAAACTAAATCGGAACAAATTATTGGCGTGCGGGTAGTGGAAGGTACGGTTAGGGCTAAAACTAAAATTCATCTTTTACGTAATAGTCAGCCAGTTGTTGGTACTTGGGATTTGCAAGAAGTTAGATTAGGTAAAGAAATGGTTGGTGAAGTTGGCCAGGGAGGGGAATGTGGTTTAAGTTTGAAAGGCAGAGTACCTTTGTTGGTTAATGATCGTTTGGAAATATATCATGAAGAAATTAGACAGCGCGTTATTGGGCGCCAAACAAGTTAAAACACCTAACCGGCGTTTGTTGCGTTTAGCTAGTGTTATTAGACAGCATTTAGCTAACATTATCAGTCGGGAATTGGAAATTCCCCGGCGAACTTTGTTAACCATTTCTACAGTAGAAGTTTTAGCCGATTATAGCGCGGTAAAAATTGGTTTAGTTGTTTGGCCAACGGATCAGCAGGAAGTTGTTATGGTTATTTTAAATAATAATCTTAAACGACTGCAGATGTTATTGGCGCAAAAACTGACGATGTATCGGGTGCCTCGTTTACAGGTTAGTTTGGATGAGTCGGCTAACAAAGCCGCTCGCTTAGAGGGCTTGCTTGACAGTTTGGAGTAATAAGTAATAGTATGCCAAGTCCTTCTTAAGTTTAAGGGCTTGATTTATGATAGATGAAAATTTATTAAACCGTTTAACTGCTTTGGTAACTAGCGCCGATCGGATACTGGTAGCTGGCCATAAAAATTGTGGTGATGCTTCTGGTGCTGTGACAGCCTGCCAAACAATTTTAGAAGAGCAAGGTAAAAAAGTTACAACCTTTTTGCCGGCTGTTGTGCCGAAAGTTTTTGCTTATTTAAAAAATAGTGAACGAGTTATGACGGATCCCAATAAAATTAATTGGCAGGACTATGATTTATTTTTATGTTTGGATTCGGCTGAGCCTAATTTAACTGGTTTGGGTGACCGCTGGGCGGATAAACCGGAAGAATTATTGGTGGTAAATTTTGACCACCATTTAACTAATCCAGAATATGGTGATGTGAATATAGTAGATAAATCGGCGGCCGCCACCTGTTCCATGTTGGTGGAATGGTTTTTATTAGCTGGTTATCGAATAAGTCCGGCGGTAGCCACGTCTTTATTAAATGGTATTTTGACTGATACGGGTTCTTTTTGTAATCCAGCTACCAATCAATCATCTTTAAGCCAAGCTGGTGAGTTATTGAGACTGGGAGCTAATGTTAACAGATTTTTTTCTGAAGTTATTAGAAGTAAAACTTTATCAGAATTAAAAATTTGGGGTAAAGCCTTGGAAAGGCTGCAGACCAATGATCAGTTAGGTTTGGTAACTACCATAATTACTCAGCAGGATTTAATTGAAACCGGTTTGACTGGTGAGGCAGTTGAGGGTTTGGCTAATTTTTTAAATGATTTATCGGGTGTTAAGATAGTTTTAGTCTTAAAAGAACAGTCTGAGGGTACGATTAAGGGGAGTTTTAGAACAACTCGTGATGACATAGACGTTTCTTTATTAGCTAGAGCTTTGGGTGGAGGTGGGCATAAAAAAGCTGCTGGTTTTACAGTGGCAGGTCAATTAATTCAGGGTTTAGGTAATTGGCAGATTAAATAATTTGTAGTTTTGTTTTTGAAAGATTTTTAAAAAATGTTATAATCTTAATATATGTCCAATAAAAATATGAATTTAATACCTATGGTTGTGGAAAAATCGCAGTTTGGCGAACGGGCTTATGATATTTACTCTAGGCTCCTTAAGGAGAGAATAATTTTTATTGGTGATCCGATTACTGACGATTTAGCCAATGCTATTATTGCTCAGCTGCTTTTTTTAGATAGCCAAGACCAGAAAGCTGATATTAAGCTTTACATTAATACACCAGGCGGTTTGGTGACCAGCGGTTTGGCCATTTACGACACTATGCAACATGTTAAATGTGAAGTAACGACTATTTGTGTTGGTATGGCTGCTTCCATGGGCGCAGTGTTATTATCGGCCGGTAACAAAGGTAAGAGATTTATTCTACCCAATGCTGAAGTGATGATTCACCAAATTATGGGTGGGGCGGAAGGTCAGGCTACTGATATTAAAATTAGGGCAGAGCATATTTTACGCTTAAAGGATCGTTTAAACAAAATTTTAGCCAAACATACAGGTCAAGATTTGGGAAAAATAGAAAAAGATTCTGATCGTGATTATTTTATGACCGCCGAAGAGGCTTTGAAGTACGGTATCGTGGATAAGGTTATTAAACCAGCTCGTTAATTGTAAGTAGTTATTTTTTAAAACCCCAAATTAAGGGGTTTTTTTGGACTTGATTTTGACTTTAATTTAGGGTATAGTGAAAAAGCTGATATTTAACTTACAAGTCTTTTCAGAATTGATTAGCAAGGAGTTTTGGTGGCCTTATTGTGGAATGTTATAAGAATGAAGTTATAGCTATCGGTTTTAGTAGTACATTTATTAAACCAATGGTAATTAAACCAGTAGTTATTAAGAGTGATCTAATAAAGTAAACCGGTCTATAAAATATAGACGGGTGCTGGTTTAAGGTAACTTCAATTTAATATTAGTAAGGCCGGATTATCCTTGGTAGTCGCCAATCGGAAGCGATTTGTGATATAAGGATTTTTTATGTCTAGTTTAGTTTATTTATTTATTTTGCTGGCTTTAGCCGCCGGTTTGTTTTTGGGTTATTTGTTAAGGCGTTTATTGTCGGTCCGTTCTAAAGATGCGGCCGAGGTAGAGGTTAACAATATTATTAGTAGTGCCAAGAATCAAGAAAAAGATATATTACTGCAAGCTAAAGAGAAGGCTATTAAAGTTATTGAGGATGCCAAACAGGAAGAGTCGGCCCGTCGGCGGGAGATTCAGCATTTGCAGGACAGATTGGAAAAAAGAGAGGCAACTTTTGATAGCAAGTTTTTGGAATTAGAGAATCAAAAACAAAAAACCGAAGAAGAGAGGTTAAAATTCGAGGCAGCTCGTGAGGAAATAAAAAAAGTTAGAGAAGAACAGTTTCAAAAATTAGAAAAAATAGCTACCTTAACCAGGGAAGAGGCGCAAAAAGTTTTATTTGATAATGTCGAGGAAAGAATAAAGGATGAATTAGCGGTTCGGATCCGTAAGTTAGAGGATGTTTCTAATCACGAAGTAGAAAAAAAGGCTAAGTCGATTATTGCCACAGCCATGGAAAGAGTAGCTTCTTCTCATGTGGTAGAAACAACTACCACGGTGGTGGATTTACCTAATGATGATATGAAGGGGCGAATTATTGGTAAGGAAGGTCGCAATATTAAAGCTATTGAACAGTTAACCGGTGTGGAAATAATAGTTGATGAAACGCCGGGTACTATTGTTTTGTCTGGTTTTAATCCGATTAGACGGCACGTGGCTTGTAAGGCTTTGCAGGCTTTAATTGCTGATGGTCGTATTCATCCAGGAAGAATAGAGGAATCAATTGATAAGGCTAAGAGGGAAATTAGCGAAGATATAAGACGGGCCGGTGAAGAGGCGGCTTATGAGGTTGGCGTGGCTGGTTTGGATCCCAAATTAATTCAATTGCTTGGTCGCTTGAAATTTAGAACTAGTTATGGACAAAATGTTTTACAGCATTCCAAAGAGGTAGCTCTTTTATCTAAATTATTGGCTGAAGAATTAGGGGCTAACGTAACGGTGGCCACTAAAGGTGGTTTACTGCACGACATTGGTAAAGCAGTTGATCATGAAATTCAAGGTTCTCATCCAGAAATTGGTTATGACATAATGAAGAAATTTGGTTTGCCGGAGGAGGTTTCTTATTTAGCTATTGCTCATCATGAAGATTCGCCACACACTTTGGAAGGTATTATTACTAAGGTGGCGGACGCCATTTCGGGAGCTAGGCCGGGAGCCAGAAAAGATACTTATGAAAATTATTTACAACGTTTACAGGAATTAGAAAACGTGGCTACTGGGTTTTCCGGTGTCGATAAGGCTTATGCCATTCAGGCTGGTCGAGAAGTCAGGGTATTTGTTCAGCCAGAAGCTTTGGATGATTATGCCGCTATTAAGTTAGCTCGAGATATTGCTGATAAAATAGAACAGGAACTTAAATATCCAGGGGAAATAAAAGTCAATGTTATTAGGGAAACTCGAGTAGTGGAATACGCTAGATAAGTTTTTGGATCTTGGTTTTATGAAATTACTTTTTATTGGTGATATTGTTGGTCGAGCTGGTCGGCAAGCTTTAGCCAAAGTTTTACCTGATTGGCGCAGGGAATATCAACCGGATTTAATAATAGCTAATGTTGATAATTTGGCTCATGGTCGAGGGGTAACTAAGAAGACTTTGGCTGAGTTAGCTTCTTTATCGATAGATGTTTTTACGGGAGGTGATCATGTTTTTGATACACCCGAGGCTATTGAGTTACTGCAAAATAGTAACAATTTTTTATTACGTCCTTTAAATTACCATCCAGATCAACCAGGCCGGGGAGCTATGAGAGTCAAAGTAGGTAGTCGAGAAATTTTAATTGTTCATTTGTTAGGGCAGGTTTTTATGGACGATCAAGTGGCTTCGCCCTTTAAAACAATTGATGAGTTTTTAAAAAAAGAATTATTACAAGCTCCAGTTAATGGTATCGTGATTGATTTTCATGCGGAAGCCACTAGCGAGAAAGTAGCTTTAGGGTGGTATTTGGCTGGACAAGTTACAGCCGTGTTAGGTAGTCATACTCATGTTATGACAGCTGATGAAAGAATTTTACCAGGCGGTACGGCTTATTTAACTGATATTGGTATGACTGGCGCTATAGATGGGGTAATTGGAGTTAAGAAAGAAGGTAGTTTACAAAGATTTTTAACTGCTTTGCCCCACCGATTGGAGCCTTTAGAAAATGGCCAGACTCAAGTAGCAGCTGTTTTGGTTACTTTTTCCCCACTTAACGGTCAGGCTGAGGCTATTAGTCGTTTGAGTAAAATAGTGGCTATTGATTAGCTTTTGTGGTAAAATTACTATAGTTAGCGGTTTTAAGCTAAATCTACGCTAAAGTTTTAAAGGAAAGGGGGTGACACCATGAATAAAGCGGAACTAGCCGAGAAAATAGCAGCTAAGGTTCAGCTTAGTAAAAAGCAAGCTGAAGAAACTTTGGAGGCTATGGTGGAGATTATTATCAATACCTTAAAATCCGGCAGCGAAGTGACGATTACGGGTTTTGGCAGTTTTTCTGCTCGGCAGCGTGCCGCCCGCATGGGCGTCAATCCTCAGAATCCGGGAGAAAAGATGCATATTCCAGCTGTTATTGTGCCTAAGTTTAAGGCCGGTAAAAGCCTGAAGGATGCGCTAAAATCGTAAATCATTTTGTTCTAAAAATACCCTACTTTTTGGTAGGGTATTTTTATTTATTGACTTTAAGTTTGATTGGATTAAGATAAAGGTACAAGTTAATAAAAACCTTAGGGTGAATTAATGTCCTCACTCAATCTAGGTTAAGAGAAGAAAACTTTGTTTAACTAAAGTTAGTAGAACTCTTCGGGGTACGCCCGTTATAGTGTGAGAATTAAGAGATTTTGAGAATAGCTAGGGTATAAATTCTGTAGCTAGGCTCGGAATAAATAAGGTGGTACCATCCCGTTTATTCGCTATCTGCCAATTGGCCGAAGCCTAAACAGGGTCCTTATCCCAAGTCAGTTAGGCTGTGGGATTTTTTATTTGATTTATTTATATCCAGTTAATTTTATGGCCAATCAAGAACTACCTAAAGCATATGAACCGCAAAAATATGAAAGCGATATTTATAAAAAATGGGAAGACAATGATTTTTTTAATCCGGATATTTTAAGAAAGTCTGCCGAGTCTTTTACTATTAGTTTGCCGCCACCTAATGCCACTGGAACTTTGCATTTGGGGCACGCTACTATGTTGGCCATTCAAGATTTAATAATTCGTTTTCATCGTCTAGCTGGCAAAAAGACTTTATGGTTGCCTGGTACTGATCACGCCGCCATTGCCACGCAAAACGTTGTAGAGAAGAAATTATATAAAGAGGAAGGTAAAACTAGGTTTGATTATGGACGTCCAGAATTACTTAAGAAAATTGATGAGTTTGTTGCCAGTTCTAAAAGTACTATTCGTCAGCAAATGAGGGCTATGGGGGCTTCTTGTGATTGGTCCAGAGAAAGGTACACTTTGGATGAGGGATTATCGCGAGCGGTTAAAGAGGTGTTCGTTAGAATGTATAAGGATGGTTTAATTTATCGTGGCAAAAGAATTGTTAATTGGTGTACGCGCTGTGGTACTACTTTATCTGATGATGAGGTTGAATATAAAAACAGTCGGAATAAATTTTATTATTTAAAATATGGCCCGATTGTTATAGGAACGGCTCGACCAGAAACTAAAGTTTTGGATAAGGTAATTATTGTTCATCCTGATGACGAACGTTACCAAAAGTATCTAGGTAAAGAGTTTGATGTGCCTTGGATAGATGGTACGGTGCGGGCCAAAGTAGTGGCTGACCAAACAGCGGAAAAAGATCTTGGTACCGGCGCCATGACTATTACGCCGGCCCATAGTTTTGTGGATTTTGAGTTAGCGCAAAAATATGGTTTTGACATAGTGGATATAATTGGTCCCGATGGCAAGATGACCAAAGCGGCTGGTAAGTTTGCTGGTTTGCCGGTTAAAGAAGCTCGGAAAGCTATAGTAGAGGAATTACAGTCTAAAGGTTTAGTGGAAAAGATTGATGAAGATTATGAACATAATTTATCCATTTGTTATCGTTGTGGTTGGGCTATTGAGCCTATGCCCCAAGAGCAATGGTTTGTGGCTGTGGATAAAGAATTTACTGCTTTAGACGGACAGCCAACGACTTTAAAGAAATTAGCTTTACAAGCCGTGGCTAGTGGACAAATTGAGATTATCCCCGAACGATTCGGTAAGATTTATTCTCAGTGGTTGAATAATTTAAAAGACTGGTGTATTAGTAGGCAAATTTGGTTTGGCCATCGGGTTCCGGTTTGGTACTGCGGTGTCCAGACAGGCGCCAATAAAAGAATGGGTTGGGCAGATGATGTGGTGCCTCAAGTTAAGGATGGAAAAACTTGTACCTATAGATTACGTGATCATGGTTTTTTAGTAGGCGATAGAGTAATTTTTGAGGATAGCTTTAAGCATCAGGTTTTTGGTTATGGTCGTATAACAGAGATTAATAGAGCTAGAGTTAAGGATTTAAATTTACAGGATAAGAGACACTATACATTATATGATAGTACTGAACAGTTAATAGGAGTTTTTAAAAAAAGAAATTCAAATAAATTAGTTGATGAGGAAACAGCGGTTTGGTCCTATGTTTATGAATTTGATAGTCAGCTACCTGACAAAGATTGTGGTTGTAGAATTATTTCCTCGGTAGAGCCTTTAGTTTGCCCTACTTGTGGTGGCCAAGAATTACACCAGGATCCTGATACTTTGGATACTTGGTTTTCTTCTGGACTTTGGACTTTTTCTACTTTGTTGGCTAAAGACCATGATAAATATAAAACTTGGCAGGAGTGGCTTGATAACAGTCCAGATTTAAAAAATTATCATCCCACCAATTTAATGGAAACCGGTTATGATATTTTGTTTTTTTGGGTGGTCAGAATGGTTATAATGACTAAGTATTCTTTAAACCAAATACCTTTTAAAAAGGTTTATTTGCATGGTTTGGTTAGGGATAAGCAAGGTAAAAAAATGTCCAAATCTTTGGGCAATGGTATTGATCCTTTGGCTATGATAGATAAATATGGCGCCGATGCTTTGCGTTTATCGATGATAGTTGGTACTACGCCGGGTAATGATTTTAGATTATACGAAGAAAAAATTGCCGGTTATCGGAATTTTATTAACAAGTTATGGAATATCAGTCGGTATATTCTAATGAATTTGTCTAAGCCGCAAAGGGTGGAAGATGTTCCCGCAGCAAAAACCTTGGCTGATAAATGGATATTATCTCGTTTATCCCGAATAATAACTTTGGTTACGGAAAAATTGGAAAATTATGAATTATCCCAGGCAGCTGAATCTTTGTATGATTTTACTTGGCACGAGCTGGCTGATTGGTATTTGGAAGTAGCTAAAGCGGAAGAAGATAAGGAGGAAATATTTAATTATTTATTGACCCAGCTTTTAAAATTGTGGCATCCTTTAGCGCCGTTTATTACTGAAGTGTTGTGGCAAGAAGCTTTTGGTGACAAAACTGATAAAATGTTAATAGTGCAAAGTTGGCCCCAGCAGTTAAAAAAGATTGACGAAGAAGCAGAAGCGGCCTTTAAGAAAATTCAAGATATTGTGACGGTTATTAGAAATTATCGGGCGGTTAATAAAATGGTTTCTAGTCAGCAGTTAAAAATTTTTGTTAAACAAGGGGAATTAACTAAAGAAGCTAAGCTATCAATAAAAAATTTAAGAACAAAAATTGATTGGTTTGATAACTTAGATAGTTATCAAGAAGAAATCGTCGTGGCGGATATAGTGTTAGGTGTTGACATAACCGGGAATAAGGATTAAATTTAATAATTAATATTTGTTGTGTTTAATATGTTTGAGAATATAAATTACAAAGAAATATTTGCTCATAATGAAAAAGTTAATCAGGACAATATAGAAATTGCTCATAAGTTAATTGAAGAAGTTTCAGTTAATCATATAGAGTTGGGGCAAGGTGACGAAGCTCGGGTTTATTTTTCTCATGATGTAAACAAGCAGGATTTTTGCGTCAAGGAGTTACATCTGCCGCCTAGAATTTTCGTGGTTAATACCATTCAACAGGAAATGTCTTTGCAAGAACAAGCTATTCAGTCTGGTGTTAGGTCGCCCAAGCCAGTATTATGTTTAGAAACAGATAAAGGTGAATCATTTTTGGTTATGGAAACAATTAAAGGCCATAATCTTCTGGAGATTATAGAAAAAGGTTTGGCTTTGCCAGAAAATTTTAAACAAGAATTTTTTTGGGATGAACTAAAAAATATGTTAGATAAATTGCACGCCGAGCAAATTTATCATCGAGATATTAAGTTGGCTAACATTATGATGGATTACACAGACGGTTCGCCGATAATAATTGATTATGGTCGGGCGGCTCGGGTCGTGGGAGAAGACAATCCTTATATTGATATTGACTATGGTAAAAACGAGCAGATTAATTATAAAGATGATTTAAAAGCTTTAAATTCTGTTAAGTCTCAATTCACCTCTTACTTGACAAATAGATTAAAATAGATTATTATATGATATTAAAAAATATAGGAGAACAAATGGAAAAAATAAAAATCTCTGAAGAGATTTTGTCTAAAGCTAAAGCAGTTCTTGAAGAAATGATTGCTGGGGATTTAGAAAAAAAATCTTTAGGGGATGATAGTTTCCCCAATTTTTATATTGTTCGTGGTGAACCGCAAGAAGGTATAAAAATTGCTCGTCTGGAATCTTCAGACGAAAAAAAGGCTTACATAATCAGCCTTTAAAAAAATTGTAAGAGCTACCCTTAAGGTAAGCTCTTATTTTTATTCAGCTACTAAAAAGACTTCTTGAACAGTGGTAATTCCTTCGGCAGCTTTAAGTAGACCGTCTTGAATCATAAGTACCATACCGTTTTTTATAGCGACTTCCTGAATGGCGTATTCAGAAATTTGGCCAGATAAGAGTATTTTTTCTATATCTTCGTTAAGGATTAGTATTTCATAGATGCCAATTCGTCCTTGATAACCTAAATGATTGCATTTATCACAGCCCTGACCACGGAAGAATTTGGTTTCAGCTAGATTAATTTGCCGGCCACTGTTTTTAGGTAGAGCGGTTAGTTGTTTTTTAATTCGGTCTAGTATTTCTTGGTCCAAAGGGTCTTCTTCTCGACAATGGGCACAAATTTTTCTAACTAATCTTTGTCCGATAATACAATTTAAGGCGGGTGCTAAGAGGAAGGGTTTAACTCCCATAGCCAAAAAGCGCGGAATGGCTCCAGCAGCGCTGTTAGTGTGGATAGTGGATAAAACCAAATGCCCGGTTAAGGCGGCATTAACGGCGATATCAGCTGTTTCAAAATCTCTAATTTCACCAATCATTACCACGTCTGGGTCTTGTCGTAGAATAGCTTTTAGGCCGCCAGCAAAATTATAGCCGGCTTTATGGTCAATTTGGCTTTGATTAATACCTTTTAGTTTGTATTCAATTGGATCTTCTAAGGTGATTATTTTGGTGGCTGGATCGTTAAGTTGGTTGAGGATAGCATAAAGAGTGGTTGTTTTACCGCTACCAGTAGGACCGGTAGTAATGACCATACCATTAGGACGAACGATTTCTTTTTTTAAATCATTATAGGAGTTGCCTTTGAGACCCAATTGATCAAAATTAAGCCCAGTAGCCGAAGAACGTAATAATCTCATAACAACTGATTCGCCGTAAGCAGTGGGGATAGTGGAGACACGAACATCAACTTGATCTTGTTTTAGATTAATAGTAAAACGACCGTCTTGTGGTTGGTTGATAATATTTATTTTGAGCTTGGCTAATAATTTAAGGCGGGAAATTATTTTAGACCAAACCTCGGCTTTTAACTCAGCTACTGTATAGAGTGTGCCATCAATACGATAGCGGATGATTATTTCATGTTCATTAGTTTCTAAGTGAATGTCTGAAGCTTTCATAGCTAAAGCACCGGCTACAGTAACTGTAACGAGTTCAGTGGCGTTAGCTTGGTTAAGTAGATTATTGAGTTCTTTTAAGTTACTGCTGGTGGCCAAATATTTATTAATATCTGCTTCATTAACCGTTAAACCGCTGGTTACTAGACGTTTTTTGGGCAGATTAGCATATTGTTTAAGTCCAATAGTTAAACTATGTTCAGAAATTAGATAGATCAGAACTGTTTTTTTAAGTTGGTTAGTTAAGTCGGTTAAGAAATTTTTAAAAGCTGAACCTACCGGCTTTAAACAAGCTAAGTGGATTTCTTTATCAGACAGCAATATAGGTACTACTTGTAAGGCGAGAGCTTGCTGTTCTGGTACAGCTGATAGGGCCTCCGGAGTAATGGGGAAATTCTGGAGGTTAACATATTTTAAATTTGATTGACTAGCTCGTTGTTTAACTTCTTGTTCCAACTCTTTTAATTTGAGGTCGGTTATTTTGGTTGTTAACTTTTGATTCGCTTGGTTGAAAGTTGAAGGAGATTGTTGGGTAATTCGTGGCATAGTTTGTAGGGGGTAATATGGTAACTTTAGCAAGTGGTTAATTTAAAAACAACCCCCGCTACTGGCGGAGGTTGTAGGAAGATGATTTAATTTTTTTTAAACCACTTAGGTAGTTTGATTGGTAAATCCTGTCGCCAACGGGTAAGCTTAGCTGTAACACTGCCAGCTCTAAGCCGGCGGAAGAGTAGGGTCCAAGTAACATATTGGAAAACAGCGAACCACATGCCAGCTACTATAAAGAGTAGGAAAATCGGTAGGAGTCTGAATAAAGTTAAGAAGTTAAAATTAGTTAACAGGACATAAACTTCTAAAGCAATAGTATTGGGGGTTACTAAGAATAGACTAAAGCCCAGTGCCAAATTAATAAAGAAAAGTATGGCGGCTGTTTCTAGGGAGATAAGCCAATTTTTAAAGAATAAGTTCAAACCTTTTTCCAGAGCCGACCACCAAGATTCGTTTTCTAATACAATATATATGGCGGCGTAACGTAGAATGAAAGACAGAATGATTGTTAAGGGTATGGAAATGAGGTAGGAAATTACTAAGAGAGCATTAAAATTCCAGTTGTTATTGGGGTTGGCTAAGAAAGAAATTAAGAAGGGTAAATAGGCTACTATTAATAATAGGGCGGTTATAAAACGGGTTAAGGCATTTAACCAAAAGATCGGCCAAAACTTTTTTATACCTGTTTCGCTGGCTGTAACTAAACTGATTGGTTGTTCGGCATCGATATTACCAGCCGCTTTAATAAGAGCGGCTTGGGAAACGGTAATTATCCAAATAGCTAATAAAAGTACAGCTAAAATAACAACAATTAACCAAACGCTGGCAATCGGTGAAGCAGAAAAGTTGGCCATTAAGTTTTGGCTAATTTCTTTTAGTTGGTCGGCACGTAAGGTTTGTTTTAAAGCAGTTAAAGCACTAGCTTGATTATTTATTTGTTCTCGGCTTAAAGACAGTATGTTATATTCACCGCCATTACCAGCTAAAGCTGTTAACAATCCCAAAGGCCACAGCCAGTAAAAACGCCAGAGAATTTGCCAAGAACGTTTAAGTATATCGCGGTATATTTTCATAAAATGACTGTTAATTAATAGTTATAACTAAACACCTTCTTTACATAAAGAAGTATACAACATTTTGACAAATAAGTTCTAGCGCTTAGAAAATCCAAATTTTAATCATTTTGAGACATTAGTTGCTCAAAGGCTTCTTTTTCTAGGACTTCCTGGCTTATTAGGGTATTGGCTAATTTATCTAGTTTGGCCTTATTTTTTTTGATTAAGGAGTGGGCGGTTTGGTAAGCGGTTTTTAAAAATCGGCCGACTTCGTCGTCGATGGCTTCAGCAACTTTTTCACTATAATCGCGTTGTTCTGATATTTCACGACCTAAAAAGATCATTTCTTCTTTTAGGCCAAATGTTCTGGGGCCGAGTTTATCTGACATACCATACTCGGTTACTAATTTTCTGGCTAGTTTAGTGGCTTGCTGAAGATCATTTTGAGCACCAGTAGTTACTTCGCCGAAGATTTCTTTTTCTGTGGCATGGCCAGCTAACATAACTGCTAAATCAGCTTCAAATTCTGAACGTTGGTGCATGTATTTATCTTCACTCGGCAATTTTAAGGTATAACCAGCTGCTTGTCCTCGAGCAATAATAGACACCTTGTGAACTGGATCAGCCTTGGGTAGCAGGTGGGCAATTAAGGCATGACCAGCCTCATGATAAGCGGTTATTTTCTTTTCTTTGGTGGATAAGATATGGCTTTTTCTTTCCGGTCCGAGCATAACTTTTTCAATAGCCTCTAAACAATCACTTAAGCTGATTTGTTTTTTATTGTGGCGGGCCGCTGAAATAGCCGCTTCATTTAATAAATTACTAAGATCGGCACCAGAAAAACCAGGTGTTCTTTCAGCTATTAATCTTAAATTCACCTCCGTAGCTAAAGGTTTAGTTTGGACATGAACTTTTAGTATGGCTTCGCGGTCATTAATATCTGGTGGGTCTAAGGCTACTCGGCGGTCAAATCGCCCCGGTCTTAATAAAGCCGGATCTAAAACGTCTGGACGGTTAGTAGCAGCCATGACAATGACATTAGCTGTTGGTTCAAAACCGTCCATTTCTACTAATATTTGGTTAAGGGTTTGTTCTCGTTCATCATGACTACCACCTAAACCAGTGCCACGTTGTCGGCCGACGGCATCAATTTCATCTACAAAAACAATGCAAGGTGAATTTTTTTTGGCTCGGGTAAATAAGTCTCGGACCCTGGAAGCACCGACACCGACAAACATTTCTACAAATTCTGAGCCGGAAATATGAAAAAAGGCAACATTAGCTTCGCCAGCTACCGCCCGGGCCAATAGAGTTTTACCAGTGCCTGGTCGGCCGACTAGCAAGACACCTTTAGGTATGCGTGCCCCTAAATCCAGGAATTTCTTGGGACTTTTTAAAAATTCCACCACTTCTAAAAGCTCTTGCTTGGCTTCTTTAACGCCAGCGACGTCTTTGAAAGTTACCTTGCTTTTATTGTTTTTAAAGTTACTTTCTCGGGCTTTGGATTGTCCAAAAGATAAAGCGCGATTATTAGCCCCTTGAATTTGGCGGGACATAAAAATTATGAAACCAACCAATAAAAGCAAAGGCAATAAGAAAGGTAATAAGGTGGCTAACCAATAACCCAGGCCAGTTGGTTGTTCAACTGTAATAGTTAATTTTTTTAGTTTTTCCGGAGCTATTTGATAGTTGCTGATAAGGGTGGATAAAGAATCACTGGATTCCTTTTCTGTTTTTATAATTTTACCGTCTTGCAGAGTTAAGGACAGTTCATTACCAGCGATGTTTATACTTTGAGCTGTTTCATTATCTATGGCGGTGATTATTTGGTCCAGACTTACACTGGTGGCTGGTTGTTGGCTATTTTCATACCAAGAAAAAATTGCTGCCAGTAAAAGAAATGCTAAAAAGAAAATCCCGAAATTTTTTATCATGTTGGACATAAGGTTAACTTAGTTTATTTATGGGTAATTTATAAAATTTAGTAACTTGAGTATACCTTGATTAGGCTAAGGTCAGCAAGTGATTTTATTAATAAAAATACTCCATTTACCGACGGATAAATAGAGTATTTGATTAGCTAGTAGAGCTTTATAGTTAGTCAGTTTTTTTGTCAGTTTCTTCTGGTTTACCAGGCTCGTTAACGGACTCTTTTTCTACTTTGTCGTCGGTATTAGATTTATCTAAAGCTTTAATAGATAAACCTAAGCGGTGTTCTTTAGGGTCCATGGAAATTATTTTGAATTCCCTAGTTTCGCCAATAGTAACTATTTCGCTAGGGTCTTTGATATTTTTGGCTGAGACTTCGGAAACGTGACAGAGCCCGTGTATTTCTGGATCAAGTTCCACAAAAACACCAAAAGGATTTAATTTAATAACTTTACCCTGAACAATATTTTCTACTTTGTATTTTTCGGCTACTGATTTCCAAGGATCATCCATTAAGCGCCTAAAGGATAGAGATATTTTAGAGCCGTCAATATTTATTATTTTGGCTTTGACTTCCTGGCTTACTTTTACAACTTCTCTGGGGTCATCGATTCTTTGCCAGGCTAATTCGGAAATATGAACCAAACCTTCTAAGCCTTGGCCGAATTCCACAAAGCAACCAAAATCAACCACGCCAGAAATTTTTCCTTCTATAATATCGCCGACTTGGTATTTATCCAGCTTGTCCTTTTGTTTTTCCTCCCAAGCTGCTCTTTCAGAAACGATGAGTTTATCATTTTCTTCATTAACTGTAATTACTTTGGCTTCTAGCATCTCGCCAATGAATTTTTTTAACAATTCTAAAATTCGAGATTTGTCGCCACCTTCTACTCTAGGATAGTGTTCAACAGCTAGTTGAGAAACTGGTAAAAAACCATCAATCTGTCCCAATTTGACCATTAGGCCACCTTTATTAGCGTCGATTACCTTAACTTCTATAACTTCACCGGATTTTTTTAAGTCTTCCAGGTTACCCCAGGCTTTTTGGTGACCAGCCTGTCTAAAAGAAAGTTCCATTTCACCAGTTTCGTTTTCTAATTCTAAAACTGTGGCTGTAACTTGATCATGTATTTTTAAATCGGAGTAATCGCCAGATTCGTCAAATAGTTCCCGGCCACGTATTACACCAGTGGTAAAACCTGGTAAGTCCAGTTTAACTTCTCTTTTTCCTAAAGTGATAATTTGACCTTGAACTAAGTCGCCGACTTTTGGTACAGTGGCACCTTCTGGACTGTTTAGGAGCGCTTGCATGGCTGAATTCGGCGCTTCATTTAATTTAGTTTCTTTCATAAGTAACAAAAAAATAACCTAACCCATCCCGCAATAATTTTACGCGACAGGCCCTTTAAAGCAGTTTAAGCCACCAATAAATTTTGGTTGGCCGTTGCTTAAGGACAAATAAATAAATAAAATTTTAAGCTTAGGCTATTTAAAATAACTTAAGCTTCAATACTATAGGTTAAAATATCTATTTTGGCAAGACTGACCCTTGTCCTAGGGGTAAAATTATGCTATGATTAGGCTGTTATATGGTTATACAGTGGTTTGGACAATCTTGTTTTAAAATTCAAGCCAAACCGGGACCAGGGCAAGAGGTCACGGTTATTTTTGATCCTTTTGATCCCAAAAGGGTTGGTTTAAAATTACCTAAATTAGTCGGAGATATTGTTGTGGTAACACACGATCATTTTGATCACAATTATACGGAGGGGGTTACGGGGCAACCTTTTTTGATAAACGGTCCTGGGGAATATGAATTTAAGGGAGCCTTTTTGTATGGTTTACCCGCTTGGCATGATGATCAAGAAGGTAGGGAACGAGGAGCTATTACCATGTGTTTTTTGGAAGTAGAAGGTTTATCCGTGGCCCATTTAGGTGATTTAGGGCAATCGGAACTAACTAGTCAGCAAATGGAACTTTTGGAAGGGGTGGATATTTTACTTTTGCCGGTGGGTGGAAATTATACAATTGATGGAAAGAAAGCGGCTAGTATAGTTAATCAAATTGAACCAAGGATTATTATCCCGATGCATTATAAATTACCTGGTTTAAAAGTAGAGATTGAGGGAGTAGATAAATTTGTTAAGGAAGTTGGTTTTAAGCCGTCAACAATGGATAAGCTTAAAATAGTCAAAAAAGATTTACCGCAAGAAGATTCCCAATTGATTTTATTAACGGTTTAGGTTTAATGTTTTATGCCTTTGAAAATAGGCAGAGCTCAAAATCGGTTTTCTGATAAGAAGAAAGTAGTTTTGTTTTTTTTGTTATTATTTTTAATAAGTTGTTTGGCTTTTTTTTCCATTAGTTATAGTTGGCGTTTAGCCGACAAGAAGCCTAGTGTAGATTTATTTCAATCTATTAAAGAACGTTTAACTAATATATCACCGTCTTCAGTTCGTTAGTTTAATTTTATGACTAGTAAAAAAGATAATTTAGCTCTAATAGAAAATCCACCGGAGGTTAATAGAGTAATCAACCAATCAATCGAAGAAGAGATGAAACAATCCTATTTGGATTATGCTATGTCGGTTATTGTGGCGCGAGCTTTGCCAGATGTTCGGGATGGTTTGAAGCCGGTTCACCGTCGGATACTTTATGCCATGTGGGATATTGGTTTAAAACCTAACGCCAAATTTAGAAAAAGCGCGACAGTGGTTGGTGAAGTTTTGGGTAAATATCATCCGCACGGTGATGCGGCGGTTTATGATTCTTTAGTTCGTTTGGCTCAACCTTTTGCCATGCGCCAGGTATTGGTAAAAGGTCAGGGCAATTTTGGTTCGATTGATGGTGATTCCGCTGCCGCTATGCGTTATACCGAAACTAAACTAGCCCAAATATCTGAAGAATTACTAACAGATATAGAAAAGGATACGGTTAATTTTTTACCTAATTATGATGGTTCGCATCAGGAGCCTCAGGTCTTACCAGCTCGCCTACCTAATTTGTTGCTTAATGGCACCATGGGTATTGCTGTTGGTATGGCTACCTCTATTCCACCTCATAACTTGGGGGAGTTAATTGAAGCTATTCAGTATTTAATAAGTGATCCAGAAGCCACAGTGGATGATTTAATGAAATTTGTTCAAGGCCCAGATTTTCCCACGGCCGGTGCTATTTTTAATAAAGAAGATATTAAGCAGGCTTACGCTACAGGCAAAGGTTCAGTGGTTATGCGCGCTAAAGCTGAAATAGAAGAATTTAAAGGTGGTTTTGCCATAATTGTTACGGAATTGCCTTATCAGGTTAATAAGGCTGAGTTAGTAATGAAAATAGCTGAGTTAGTTAAAGAAAAAAAGATTGAGGGTATAAAAGATTTGCGAGACGAATCGGATAAGGATGGTATTCGGGTAGTTATTGAACTTAAAAAAGATGCTTATCCTAAGAAGGTTCTAAATCAGCTTTATAAGCACACGGCTTTGCAAACTAGTTTTCATTTTAATATGTTGGCTTTGGTGGATGGTTTGCAACCTCGAGTTTTGACTTTAAAGAGTATTTTGGAAGAATATCTAAAGCATCGTCAGGAAGTAGTTAAACGTCGAGCAGAGTTTGATTTAAAAAAAGCTGAGGATCGAGCCCATATTTTGGAAGGTTTGGTAATGGCCTTGGAAGATATTGATAAAATAATTACCACTATTAAAAAATCTAAAGATAAAGAAGATGCTAAAAAGAATTTAATAGCCAGATTTAAATTATCCGATCGTCAGGCCGAAGCTATTTTGGAAATGAAGTTACAGCAGTTGGCCAATTTGGAAAAATTAAGATTAGAGGAAGAGTTGAAAGATAAACGGAAATTAATTAAGGAGTTGAAAGAGTTATTAGCTAACCAAAAAAAGATTTTAGGTGTTATTAAAGAGGAGTTAATTCATATAAAGGATAAGTATGCTACCAATCGATTAACTAAGGTTTATGCCGGGGCGGTTGATAAGTTTACTCAGGAAGACTTAATTCCTAATGAGGCGACGGTGGTTATAATCACCAAAGACGGTTATTTAAAACGTTTAGCGCCGGATACTTTTAAGGCTCAGGGTCGGGGCGGTAAGGGTGTGATAGGTTTAACTGCTAAAGAAGAAGATTCAGTGGAGCAATTGTTTTCCACCACTACGCACGCTGATTTATTATTCTTTACTAGTCGTGGCAGGGTGTTTGAGCTTAAGGCTTATGATGTGCCTCAAGGTTCTAGAACTTCTAAAGGCCAGGCAGTAGTGAATTTTTTGCAGTTATCACCTGAAGAAAAAGTGTCGGAGGTTCTGTCTTTGACAGAGTGGGAAGGTTATAAGTATTTGATTATGGTAACCAAGCAGGGTGTTATTAAAAAAGTAACTATCGATGCTTTTAGTAATGTTCGGCGGTCTGGTTTAATTGCTATTAATTTAAAAAATGGAGACTCTTTGTTATGGGTAAAACCATCAACCAGTGAAGATGATGTAATAATGGTAACAGCTAAGGGGCAGTCTATCCGTTTTAAAGAAAAAGGTGTTCGACCCATGGGTCGAACGGCCGCGGGGGTTCGAGCCATACGTTTAAAGAGTGGCGATGAGGTAACTGGCGTGGATTTAATAAATGAAGGTCGACCAGGTCCAGATGAACAATTATTGGTAGTTATGGCTCATGGTTATGGTAAACGAACTAAACTTCGGGAGTATAAGGTGCAGGGTCGCGGCGGTAGTGGTATTAAAACAGCTAATATTACAACTAAAACCGGTCAGATAGTTTATGCTTTGGTGGTTAATGCCAAACGAGAACAGGAAGATTTAATTGTCATGTCTGATAACGGTCAAGTTATTCGTTTGGCTCTTAAAGCTGTGTCGGTTTTAGGTCGCGCTACTCAAGGTGTTAGAATAATAAGATTTAAAGCAGAAAAGGATCAAGTGGCTAGTGTGACTTTTGTTTAGGGTTATTGGGGATTTCATTTTGGTGGCCGGGTATAAACTAATACTTAAATAAAACTACCGTTTATATTGACGGTAGTTTTTAGGGTAGAAATATTTATTATTTTCAGTTTATTTATTTGACTTATAAGTAAAAACCAGTATAATCAGTAGAGCATTAACTAAATGTTTTAATTGTTTTAACATTATATATTATGGGTTTACCTGGTCATAGACGGACATCTTCTCACAAGCGTAGGCGGGCTTCTCATTTTGCACTTAAACCGGCTCATCTTACCAAGTGTACTAATTGCCAACAACCGGTGGTTACCCATCAGGCTTGTGCCAATTGTGGTTATTATAAGGGGCGTCAGGTTTTGGAAGTTAAATTGAAGAGTAAGGCTCTGAAAGCCAAGGTCGCTGAGGTGAAACAAGATAAAAAAGATAAAAAAGAAGCCAAATAATTTTTAATAATGTCTTCTCGCCATCTTATTAGGACTGCTGTTTTACAAACCATGTTTCAATGGGATTTTTTGGATAAGGCGGGGAATTTGTCAGCTATGGTGGAAACTAATCTAGAGGAATTAGCACCGGGTGCGCTAGATGATGGATTTGCCCAGAGGTTAAGTCAGGGTATAGTCAATAACTTAAAAGATATCGATAGTACTTTAAAGCGTTTGGCTCCAGAATGGCCTCTTGATCAAATTACTGGTGTTGATCGTAATATATTACGTTTGGGAGTTTACGAACTTAAGTATGGTAAGGAGATTCCACCTAAAGTAGCCATAAATGAATCTATTGAGTTGGCTAAAGCTTTTGGTTCGGATGCTTCTAGTAAGTTTATTAATGGTGTCTTAGGTAGTTTATATAAAGAAATGGCTGGTGCGGGTGAAGTACCGATTGAGGATTTTAAACAGGTTTTTGAGCAAACTCTGGCGGCCGAACCTGGTTTACCAAAAAGTAAGGATAATGTAGATGTGGTGAGCGAGGGTTAGTTTGTGATAGAATTAAATAATCATTATTAATAAATCTTAAATTTTAAATTTAAACTCTAAATAATTACCAATACCTAAAACATAATAAGTTGTGATTTGGTTATTGTGATTTATTTTTTTTGACCAGTGAGTAATAACGCTTTTAAAAAAAGAGAATAAATTAAGATTTAGATTAAGAGGGAAACCTATTGTTATGCGGGATTTTAGTGAGTTAGAGAAAATAATTGGTTATAAATTTAAAGAGATTGATTTGTTGCGTCAGTCTTTGGTTCATCGGTCTTATCTTAATGAAAATCCGGGTTTTAATTTGCCACATAATGAGCGTTTGGAATTTTTGGGGGACGCTGTTTTGGAATTAGTGGTTACGGAATATCTTTATAAAAATTATCCTAATCCCGAGGGGGAGTTAACTAATTGGCGAGCGGCCTTGGTTAATGCTAATTTTTTGGGAGAAATTGCCGGTTTTTTAAATTTAGGTGATTATTTGTATTTATCACGCGGTGAAGCCAAAGATAGTAATAGTAAAGCTCGGCTTTATATTTTAGCTAATGCTATTGAGGCGGTTATCGGGGCTATTTATTTGGATGCTGGTTGGGAGCAGGCTAGTCAGTTTATTAATAAAAGTATTTTAAGTCATTTGCCGGAAGTTTTGGCTAAGGCTTTATATTTGGATCCCAAGAGTCGCTTTCAGGAAATTGCTCAAGACAAGGTTGGAATTACTCCTCGTTATGATGTTTTGTCTGAAGTGGGTCCTGATCATGCTAAAATTTTTCGAGTTGGTTTATATTTAGATTCGGAGTTAATAGCTGAAGGGCAAGGCAGTTCTAAACAGGAGGCTCAAGTATCGGCTGCCCAAGCTGGTTTAGTAGCCAAGGGTTGGGAATAATTTAAATTTTGTTTTTTTATATAATGTTTTTACAAAAAGTTGAAATTCAAGGTTTTAAATCATTTGCTCGTAAAACGGTCTTAGAATTCAATCGGCAGTTCACAGCAATTGTTGGTCCTAATGGTTCTGGTAAATCAAATGTGGCTGATGCTATTAGGTGGGTTTTAGGTGAGCAATCTCTTAAGACATTACGCGGCAAAAAAGCTGAGGATGTTATATTCGCCGGCAGCGATAAAAAAAGTCGTTTGGGTATGGCTGAAGTGTCTTTGTACTTGAATAATGAAAATGGTTTGGTGCCTATTGAATTTGGCGAGTTGGTTATTACTAGGCGTATTTTTCGCGATGGTCAAAGTGAATATTTGTTGAACAATTCTCAAGTTCGTTTGCAGGACATTCAGTTATTATTGGCTCGAGCTAATATTGGTCAAAGAACTTATAGTGTGATTGGTCAGGGTATGATTGATTCTATTTTGTCTTCTTCGCCAGCTGAGCGGAAGGAGTTTTTTGAGGATGCTACTGGCGTGAAACAGTATCAGCTTAAGAGGGATCAGGCTATAAATAAACTAACAGCTACTTATGTAAATTTAGAGCAGGCCAGTTTATTATTGCAGGAAATAGAGCCTAGACTTAGGGTTTTAACTAGGCAAGTAAAAAGATTGGAGCATCGAGAGGAGTTAACGGTAAGTTTAAGGCAACAGCAAAAAGATTATTATCGTTATCGTTATTGGTATTTAGAAAGGAGCCGTTTAGTTATCGGTAAAACTTGTTCGGAAATGGAAGTAGCTTTACTTAGTCAGCAAAATTTAATAAAAGATTTGAGAGCTAAATTAAACGCTAAAGAAAAATCAGTTACTGTGTCTTCGGCTTGGCAAAAATTGCAAAGCCAGCAGGCTGAACTACGCGTTAAAATTGGCCAATTAACTAAAGATTTAGCCGTTGCCCAGGCTGCTGAGGAAATAGGACATTTTAAAAAAGGTGAAGGAGAAATTGCTTGGCTTAAGCAAAGATTGGCCGAAGTAGAAAGGGAATTAAATGAAGCCGAAGCTAAAGAGACTGATTTACAAAATGACCTGTTGAGTAAACGGCGACTATTGGCTTTAAAAACTAAAGAACGGACTCAAGTAGCTGTTTTGTTTGATGCTTTAGATAAAGAAGAAAAACCTGATTGGCTTAATAAAGATTTAGAAATCTGGCTAGCGCAAGCAACTAATTTATCCAGTCGTTTTGATCAGGCAGTTGATTTATCTGCAGTGGCTGTTTTAGCTGAAGAGCTAAAAAAGGTTATAAAAAAGATAGCCATTATTTTAGAACGTTTAAAAAAGCCAGCTGGTTCTTCTAAGGCCGATTTTACTAAAACCTTGGAACATCATGAAGGTTTAATTAATGAATTAGCTTCTTTAATAGCTGAAATAGCTAGTTTGGAAAAGTCGGTGGTTAGTTTAAAGGAAATAGCTAATCGATTACGAGATACTAAGATTAAAGTAGAAAAATCTTTGCAAGTTAAACCAACCAAGGTTAGTGATGTTAATCAAACAAATGAAATTAAAAAGTCTTTAATTAATTTGGAAAACCAAATAAATCAGATTGAAGTTAATTTGGCTCAGTTTCATACTAGGCAAGAGGCTAAGGAGGCAGAGTTATTTAACCTGCAAAGGGAATTAGAAACAGCTACTAGCCAGGAATTAATTTTGGAAAGAAAATATCATGAGAGTAAAGTAGAACAAGCTAGGATAGAAACCCGCTTAGAAGATTTAGAGCATGAATTAGCCCAAGAAACTACTGTGGAGTTGGTTAGAGAAATAAAAGAAGTTGGAGAGGTTAAATTAATTGATGAGGGAATAGTTGCTTTAGAATTACAAAAGTTAAAAAGGCAATTGGAATTAACTGGTGGTATTGAGCCGGAAGTAGTTACTGAATACCAGCAGACTAAAACTCGATTTGATTTTTTAACTAGCCAAACAGGTGATTTAGAGCAAGCGGCCAAATCTTTAGAATCAATTATTCAGGATTTAGATAAGACTATCGAAAAGAAATTTACTGTTGATTTTAACAGAATAAATGATAAGTTTACTGAATATTTTAAGGTTTTATTTTCCGGCGGCCGGGCTCAGCTTAATTTACAAAAAAATGAGCCAGTTACCGAACAAACAACCGGGGAATCTGTTTTGTCTGATCAGGTTGATTCAACTAATCAGGAGCCTGTTGGTCCCAAGCAAAAGTTTCTATTAAATGAAAAAATTAGAGCTTCTTTATTTTCTGGGGTTGATATTCAAGCTACTCCGCCGGGTAAAAAATTATCTTCTATAACCGCTTTATCGGGTGGTGAAAAAGCTTTAACCTCCATTGCTTTAATTAGCGCTATTATTTCTTGCAATCCATCGCCCTTTGTGGTTTTGGATGAAGTAGACGCGGCTTTGGACGAATCTAACTCAGAAAGATTTGCCGCTATTTTGGAAAAATTAAATAAACAAACTCAATTTATTACTATTACTCATAATCGGGCGACTATGCGTCAGGCTGATATATTATATGGTGTAACAATGGATGAGGATGGTGTTTCTAAATTGTTATCAGTTAAATTAGAAGAAGCTAAACAAATAGCTGAGTAGTTTTTTAATAAAAAAGTAACTTTAGTCCAAGTTAAGATTGGTAGTTTTGTTTATAGGGTTTTCTTGACAGTCGTTTGGTTTATTGTTATTATCATCTGGCATTAATCTTAAGTTAGTTTATAGAAAAAATATGTTAGCAATCCGTTTGGCGCGAATAGGTAAGAAGCAAAAGGCTTATTTTCGTTTAATAGTTTCGGAAAAAACCAAAGACACTCATGGTGATTATTTGGAAATTTTGGGTAATCTTAATCCTCATACTAATCCCAGCACTGTGGTTTTGAAAGAGGATAGAATTATTTATTGGTTAAGTAAGGGTGCCCAACCTTCGGCTGTTGTTCATAATATGTTAGTAGATAAAGGTTTGCTTAAGGTCGCTAAAGTAAAAGCTTGGCGAGCTAAACCAAAGACAACGAGTGAATTAGAAGCGGCCAAGACTGTTAAGGAAGAGTCAGCCAAGGAAGTAAAAGTAGAATCGGTTGCTCCGCCAGCTGCTTAATTATAAATATTTTAAAACCTCCCCAAATAAGTTGACTTCGGGGAGGTTTTTGTTTTACCATAAGTCTTGTTGTTTGTTCTTTGATAATTTAAACGACTATATTATAAGGTTGGCCGAAAGTCTGACAAAAGGTCGAAATATTTATCAGTTTTAGGTCCGGACCAAAGATTGGTTGTTTTTTTAAAGAATGAATGGCAGTTTTATCTTTAGTGTTATGAATATGTCACAAGATATACCGAAAGACCAGGAATTCATTGACTACGTTGTGAAAGCGTTGGTTGATCATCCTGAGGGAGTTAAGACCGAAAGAACGGTTGATGAAATGGGTGTTCTTATTACCCTACACGTCAGCCCTGAAGATATGGGACAGGTTATTGGCCGTAGTGGTCAAACTGCCCGCAGCTTACGCACCCTTTTGCGGGTGGTAGGCGCTAAGAATAATGCTCGAGTGAATCTTAAGATTTACGAGCCAGAAGGATCCAAGGGTCCTAGGTACAGCCGAGAAGAGCGCGCCCCGATGTCGGGTGAAGGTGATTCCGCTGCTACCGATACATCGATGGTTGATGATTTGAAGATATAAAATTGTTTTTAAACAGCCCTCCGCTACCAGTGGAGGGCTGTTTAATGGCCAAGATTTATTTAGCAAGGAATTTGGGTGATTTTCGATTTTTTTTGGACTTTTTTAAATAATTCAAATAATATGGTAGTTATGAAAAAGTTTGAAATAGTTTCCATTTTCCCCCAGGCTTTAAACTCTTATTTTGAGGTTAGTATTTTAAAACGGGCGCAGGAAAAAAAATTAATTAAGATTACCAGCCATAATTTACGTGATTTTACTACGGATAAGCATCGCAAGGTGGATGATAAGCCTTACGGCGGGGGAGCCGGTATGGTTATGATGGCTGAGCCGATTTTAAAAGCTTTAAAATTTTTAAAAGCTTTGCCTAACAAAACCAGTGCCCGAAAAAAAGTTAGAACTATTTTATTGGCCGCCAACGGCCAATTGTTTAATCAAGCAACGGCTAAAAAGTTAGCTAAGTATGATAAGTTAGTTTTAATTTGTGGTCGCTATGAAGGGGTGGATGCCAGGGTAGAAAAATTTATTGATGAAAAAATTTCTGTCGGACCTTACGTAGTAACAGGCGGTGAATTGCCGGCGGCTATAATTATTGATGCCGTATCAAGAATGGTACCTAAGGTAGTTGGTAAGGAAGAGTCTATAAACAATGAATCGTTTTCTAATACTAGTAGTGAGGTACAAGGAACGAGTGGTGAAAAGTATTTAGAGCATCCTCATTATACGCGTCCGGAAAAATTAGTTATTCATAAAAAGAATTATAAAGTCCCTAAGGTATTGCTGAAGGGCAATCATAAATTAATTATTGATTGGCGCTCTAAAAATTCATTTAAAGTAATCAAAAAATCACCAGGCTAATAAGTTGCTTAATTGTCTTATCGTTAGTCTTGACAAAAACAGCACTCTTTTCTATACTAAACAAGCATTAATAACTAACCTTTAAAACAACCGCCTAGAAACCCCTTAAAATTTAAGGAGATTTTAGAAAAAACAGTGGTACTTAATCAATTAGGATTTTGAGTATCTCTGTTTTTTCTACGCTTTAAAAAGCCTAGGGAAAATCTTCTTAAATTAGGAAGAGAAATTTGTTCTTTAATAAAGTGATAGGAAAAGCCATAATAAGTCAATTTCCGATTTATCAGCCTTAGGCTGGTAGATCAACTGGTCAGCTTAAGTTTTGTATCTTTCCAACATAAAAGATACGTTAGAAACTAAGGTTCATCGCCAGTCTAAATAAGTGTGAACTCATAAAGAGCTAATTCAAACATCTTGAATTTTTATTGAGAGTTTGATCCTGGCTCAGGATGAACGCTGGCGGCGTGTTTTAGGCATGCAAGTCGAACGGTTTATTTTGTTCCGCAAGGAATGGAATAAGTAGTGGCAAACGGGTGCGTAACACCTTGGTAACCTACCCCGAAGTTCAGAATAACCTCGCGAAAGCGAGGCTAATACTGGATGTGGTTCTAAATCTTATGATTTAGAAAGAAAGCAGCAATGCTCTTTGGGAGGGGCCTAGGTTCCATCAGCTTGTTGGTGAGGTAACGGCTCACCAAGGCTACGACGGATAGGGGGCGTGAGAGCGCGACCCCCCTCACTGGGACTGCGACACTGCCCAGACTCCTACGGGAGGCTGCAGTCGAGAATCTTCCCCAATGGACGAAAGTCTGAGGGAGCGACGCCGCGTGCAGGAAGAAGCCCTTCGGGGTGTAAACTGCTTTTTTATGGGAAGAAATTTGACGGTACCATAAGAATAAGGGGCTGCTAACTCTGTGCCAGCAGCAGCGGTAATACAGAGACCCCGAGCGTTATCCGGATTTATTGGGCGTAAAGAGTCTGTAGGCGTTTTGTTAAGTCCTTGGTTAAATCCCACCGCTCAACGGTGGACCAGCTGAGGAAACTGGCAAAATAGAGGTTGGGAGAGGTATGCGGAATTGCCGGTGTAGTAGTAAAATGCGTTAATATCGGCAAGAACACCAAAGGCGAAGGCAGCATACTAGAACACACCTGACGCTGAGAGACGAAAGCGTGGGGAGCGAATGGGATTAGATACCCCAGTAGTCCACGCCGTAAACGATGGATGCTAGGCATTGGCAGTATCGACCCTGTCAGTGTCGTTCAACCAAGTTAACACCTTAAGCATCCCGCCTGGGGAGTACGGCCGCAAGGCTAAAACTCAAAGGAATTGACGGGAACCCGCACAAGCGGTGGAGCATGTGGTTCAATTCGACGATAAGCGAAGAACCTTACCAAGGCTTGACATGTTAGGCGTATACCGAAGGAAACTTTGGTGGACCGTTAAATCGGATCCTAACACAGGTGCTGCATGGCTGTCGTCAGCTCGTGTCGTGAGATGTTGGGTTAAGTCCTCCAACGAGCGCAACCCTCATGTTGTGTTAAATATTCACAACAAACTGCCTGGGTTAACCAGGAGGAAGGTGAGGATGACGTCAAGTCAGCATGGCCCTTATGTCTTGGGCTACACACGTGCTACAATGGGGTGCAACAATGGGCCGCGAAATCGCAAGATGGAGCCAATCCCACCAAACCACCCCTCAGTTCGGATTGCAGGCTGCAACTCGCCTGCATGAAGTTGGAATCGCTAGTAAACGCGCGTCAGCCATAGTGCGTTGAATACGTTCTCGGGTTTTGTACACACCGCCCGTCACGTCAAGAGAGTCGGTAATACCCGAATCCATCTGTGATGAGAGAAGGTAGGACCGATGATAGGGACGAAGTCGTAACAAGGCAGCCGTAGCGGAAGCTGTGGCTGGATCACCTCCTTTCTAGGGAGTTTCTCTAGAGTGGGTAGTACACTACCTTAAGCCGATTTAGCTGGCTTAAGGCGTCGTATTACTCATAATAGGTCGAATTCCATTACCTAACAGTAACGGAAAGGCTTTCCTATCACTTTATCAAAGAATAAAATAAAAAATATCCTATTTATTGGGATATTTTTTATTTTATTGGGTTTTTTTGCTATACTAACTATAGTGAATTGGTTAGCCAATTCTACCTCTTGTAATTTCAGAAAGGAGGTGAGATAGATGAAAAAAATGAACGCTTTAGATTGGATAGCTTTAGTTTTGTTGATAATCGGCGGCTTGAATTGGGGTTTAGTGGGATTATTCGAGTTTGATTTAGTAGCCACGATTTTTGGTGATATGAGTTGGTTGTCCCGCGTTATTTACATCTTGGTAGGTTTGTCAGCTGTATATGTAGCGGTGATGGGTGGTAAAAAGTGTGAACACGAGAAACCAGTTATGCCGAGTCAACCGATGGGTATGTAAATTACGAATGTTTATAAATAAATCCCAGAACCGAATGTTCTGGGATTTATTTATGGGAAGCGACTATTTAAGGCTTGATTATGGTTAGGAATTTTGTTAATATACGAACGCTGTATTAGCTGGTGTTTCGTATTAATAACTTGAGGGTGTGTAGCTCAGCTGGTTAGAGCACTTCACTGATAATGAAGAGGTCGATGGTTCGAGTCCATCCACACCCACCACCCTTCGCTTGGTAAAAGAGAAGGGTGTCCTTAAGAGCCTTGGCCAAGGAGGGTGAAGAAAGTTTTATCCTCTATTAAGTAAGCTACGGTTGGCTTAAGCCGAAATGGTTTGTTAATTAGATAGCAAGTTTTTTAGGCAGTTGAATTTTTCGGTGGTTACTATTTTTAACAGCTGTAAATTTTATAGTCAGCCAATTAGGCTGGTTTTTTATTTTATTAGGCCATTCTATGGCTACAATGGTTTGTGGATCGTTTAAATATTCATCTAGTCCGACCAGGCTAAGTTCCTTACCTGATACTCGGTAGCAATCAACATGAACTAGTCTCTTAATTGTTCGATGTTTAATTGGATAAATTTTAAACAAAACAAAAGTTGGGCTGGTAATAGTATTTTTAATATTTAAGCCTTTAGCTAGGCCTTTAACAAAAGTTGTTTTACCGCTACCTAAATCACCTTTTAGGCCCAGTATTTGCCCACCAGTTAATTGTTTGGCCAATTGTTTTCCTAAAGCCCTAGTTTGAGTAGCTGTTTTGGTTAAGTGAGTAGCCATAAATATTTTTAGTATAAAGGTAAATAGTAGATAAGCCAATATTTTCTTCTAGTGAAATTCCGCGGCCGCGGAATTTCACTATTGGAGATAAATGATTGGTAGTTCTATATAGATTAAATTTAATTTGGTGATTATATAAATTTAAATAATCAGTCTTTTTGTTTTTTACTGTTCTGGCTGACGATAGTTTAGCCAGGGAATTAAGAGATATAGAATAAAAAAACTCCTCTTTAATTTAAAGAGGAGTTTTGAAGAATTGTTTATTAATTTTAGGCAGGTAGTTCCGTTTGTTTGAGAGTATTTTTTTTAAGTACGTAGGTTAGAATTGGCGGAGTTAAGAGAGTGGTTAAAATAACCATAATAACTATAATCGAGAAAATTTCATCATTAACTACGCCTAATGTTTTACCAATGGTGGCAAATATTAAGCCGACTTCGCCTCTAGGTACCATACCCCAACCGATAATCCATTTATTAACTTTGCCAGCGGGTAGGGCCGATACCAACTTACCAATAAAAGCGACAATGGTAATAACCAAAGCTATTAAGAGGACAGGCAGATTGAACAGGGTTTCTAGTTTTACTTGCATACCAGTTACCACAAAGAAAATTGGCACTAAAAAGAAAGCTAAGGGCTCAATTAAGTCTTCAATATGCCTATGGGAATGGTGTTCTAAGGCCGACAATATTTTATTCTTGGAGTTGTCGTCTAGGGTATTAATTTGTTCTTTAACGTCATCTACTACCTTGTGGTCTTTAAAATATTTGAAGTGAACAGGATCCAGCACTAGTCCAGCAGCAAAAGCGCCGACAATTGGTGCCAAGCCAATAACTTGTGCCAAATAAGCAAAGATTAAACCAAAAGCAATGACTAAGGTAAATTTTGTACCGTGGCCGGTATTAATTTTGGAAAACAATTTTCCCAAAGCCGGTGCCAGCAATTGACCAATGACAATAGCGCCCACTAGGAACAGTACAGCTTTAGCTGTTATCCAGGTAATGGTACCCAAACTAACGGCGCCTAAAGTAACAATAGCTGATACGACAGCCAAAATAATTAAACCTAAAACATCATCAATTACGGCCGCGCCCAGAACAATTTGAGCTTCAGCGGTTTTAAGAGCCCCCAAATCTTTAAAGACTCGGGCTGTTATACCGACGGAAGTGGCGGTTAGGGTGGCACCTAAGAAAAGATAAGCATTAGTGCTAAGACCGGGTAAGATCCAAGGTCCCACTAAATAAGTACCTAAAACAAAAGGCACAACTACTCCGATTATGGCCACCAAAAAAGCTTTTAAGCCAACCTCGCGCATTTTTTGTATATTACTTTCTAAACCTATCTGCAACAGTAATATAACTACGCCTAATTCAGCTAAAAAAGCGATGATAGGATCTTGTTTAATTGGTTCTAGCCAATGCAAGCCTACTAAAATTAGATTACCTAAAATAACACCAATAACCAACTCACCTAAAACAGCTGGTTGGCCGATTTTTTCTACCAGACCGGAAATTTTAGCCGCTATTAAAATAATAGCAATACCCAAGAAAGTCAGGCCAACCTGATGGACTTCACCAGAAGAAGCTAGGGTTTGAGAGCCAAAAGCAAAGCTTAAAATAAGCGCCATAATCAGCCAGCGTTTATTGAGCAGTTTAGAGAAGTGGGATAACATAAGTACTCCTTATTTAGTGATTAATTTAAAAATGACTATATAAGTGAAGCATATTGTTGCTTAAAGTCAAGGCTAGGCAAAATTAAACCTGAGGTTCAGGATTATTTAATAGCCATTTTTTGTGAATTATTTTTAAGGTAGATCTTATTTTTTGTAAACGGCACTATAAAGATAAGTTGACTTATTGTCAATCCTAATTAAATTTAGATTAAGTGAAATTAGTTCAGATAATAATTAATTCCATAATTCCCAATTAGCGTTGGCTTGAAGCTTTTGCCAATTATTTTTTAGTTTTTGGGCAGGTTTAAAATCAGTCGCCACTGCGCCAGCTAAGGCAATCATAGAAGCGTTATCGCCAGTAAAATTTAATTCAGGTAATAGTAGTTTAACCGGTAGCTGGTTTTTTTGTAAGCTATTAGCTAAAGCTTGGCGTAATTTCTGATTAGCTGACACACCGCCCGAGACCAATAAACTGCGGGCCGAGTATTGTTTTATGGCTTTGAGGGATTTGTTTACCAAAACATCAATAACCGCTTGTTCAAAAGAAGAGCAAATATCGGCTTTGGTTTTTAGATTTAAAGGTTTTTTTATTTTTTTTAAAGAATAAAGTACGGCCGTTTTTAATCCAGCAAAACTAAAATTATAACCAGCGTGTTGGAGCATGGGCCGAGGAAAATTATAAGTAGTCGGATTACCGGTTTGGGCGAGCTTAGAAACTTTAGGACCGCCCGGGTAAGCTAAATTCAACATTTTGGCTGTTTTATCAAAAGCTTCACCGCTGGCATCGTCTAAAGTTTTGCCTAGTAGTTTATATTTGGTTAAGCTCGACATCAAATAAAGTTCAGTATGCCCACCAGAAACAACCAAGGCCACCGCCGGCCAGGTAGTTTTGGTAAAAGCTGTTGGCCAGACCTTCGGGTTTAGAAAAGGGCTGATTAAATGGCCGGCAATATGGTTAATACCAAGTAAGGGTTTTTGCCAAACAAAACTTAAAGCTTTAGCTGTTTGGGTGCCGACAGTTAAGGCGGTTATTAAACCTGGCCCTTGGGTAACCGCCACTAGATTTATTTGCTGAGGTTTTAAGCCAGCTTGTTGGAGAGTAGTTTGCAATAAAGGTAGAATAGTTTGGTTGTGGCGCCTGGCGGCTAACTCCGGCACTACGCCTCCCCAACGGGCATGTAATTTGGTTTGTGAGGAAATAGTTAGGCTAAGTTGCTCCAGTTTTTTTTTAGTTACTTTAAGTAGTGCCCAAGAAGTTTCGTCGCAAGATGTTTCTAAACCTAAGACAATCATATTTTATTGATAATTTAAAAATCAATTAGTCTATGTTGTAGTCTATCAGCTTATGGCCGGGCTTGCTATACTAATTAAGGTATTGACAATCGCTTAAAAAAGCTATATTATATATGGTTATAAATAATAGTTAGTTAGGAATTTTATGAAAATTTTTATCAGATTACTTTTAACGGTTTTAGTCTTGAATTTATTTTATCCCCTTGGCTTGGTATCAGCTCAGGCTGCTCAGCCGGTTTATTTAAGCCAGGTCAGTGTAGAAATAAAAGCCAACAATCAGGAAGACAATATGGCTGTTATTAGCTGGTATACTAATTTGCCGGCTCGCGGGCGGGTGGATTATGGTTTAACGGATTCTTATGGCTATTATATAGGTTCTTCTTTATCACCCAGGCTTTATCATGAAATCGTATTACCTAACATGAAAAGTGAGACAACTTATCATTTTAGAGTTAGCGCTTCTACACCAGAGGGTTCTTATATAGAGTCTTTTAACCAGACTTTTAAAACCGGAAAATTAAAAGACACCAAAATTCCCGAAGTGGATAAGGTGCGGGCTTTGCATTGGGGAGCAACTTGGGCGGTTATAATTTGGGAAACTAATGAACCAGCTGATTCTATAGTGGAATATTCTTTAACTGACGATTTGGCGAAACCCAAAAAATCCAGCGGTAAAAGCAATGTGACTGAGCACGAAGTTGTTATAAAAAATCTAAAAAAGAATACTAAATATTTTTATAAAGTTTTGTCCAAAGATAAGGATAAAAATCAAGGCTTAAGCGCTATTAGGCAATTCACCACTGCTCAGGATGATACTAATGATAAGGCTAGTTTGGTTATAGATAGGGTTTCGCCTTTGGCCGCGCCCGATCCTTTGATAACCCAGAATACGGTAACAGTGAAGTGGCACACTAACCGTCCTAGTAAAGGTAGTGTTCAGTTGAGCGCCAAAAAACAAAAAACCCGTAAAGCTGTGGAGGATGATTATTATCAAACAGATCATCAATTGACTGTTTATGAACTTGCGCCCGGCACTACTTATACCATGCGTATCCAAGTTAAAGATGTTTTTGGTAAATCAGTAACAGCTAAGGATCTAACTATTCGTACTTTGCCCGAAGGTGGTTTACCTAACCCTTCTTTTGATAAGGAACGTTGTGCCAAAGATAATATTTATGGCGGTTATTGTCGGGATTTAGGTGCAGAACAAAATCAAGCCCAGGATTTAAAAGGTCATTTGGATGACGTGTTTAACGGTCGTATTCCAGCTTCGGCCTTAAGGAATTGGTTTATTTTGGTTAAGGCTTATGTTTATGGCGGCTATCCCTTACAGGCCTTAACTCAGGCGGTTAAATGGGGTGGTAAAACCGTACACCCAGTTATTCCTTGGAGTGCCTGGAAAGAAACAGCTGATTATAAAGATTATATTAATCGGTAATAGTCTTATTAGGGTAGTATACTGAACCGCTCAACAGGAGTTTCTGTTGAGCGGTTCAGTTGTTTTTGGTCAAGAATTATTAGAGAATTTTATTATTGGTTTGTGCTAGCAGGTTCTTTTTATTCCGGCAGGCGTTCTTGCAGTTTGATTTTTATGTTTAATTCCCGCCCGGCCCGTAGTATTTTAGCGGTTATGATATTCCCAGGTTGGTATTGAGCGATTATTGAGGCTAAAGTTTTTTGTAGGGATAATTTTTGGCCGTTGATAGTTAATATAATGTCGCCAGATTTAAGTCCAGCTTGATCAGCCGCCAAACCAGGAACAATACCCGGTTCGCCGACATTATTTTTTATCATAATATAAGCGCCTTGGTCATAAGGTATTTTATAGGCGCGAGCGATACTGCGATTAAGCATTAAGTAGCGTACACCCAAAAAAACTCGAACAATTCGACCATTTTTTCTAAAATTGGCCAAAGCCTCCCGACCGCGGTTAATTGGTATAGCAAAACCCAAAGCTTCACCCGAGCGGTTAACTGCGGTGTTAACGCCAACCACTTCGCCTTTTAAGTTAATTAAAGGGCCACCAGAATTACCTGGGTTAATGGAGGCATCAGTTTGAATGGCTCCTTCAATAGTTTCGGTTAAGCCATTGCCGGAGGCGGTAATGGTCCGGCCAATGCCAGAAATTATGCCCCGGGTTAAGGTGTTTTGGAATTCTGTTAAGACATTACCAACGGCTAAAGCGGTTTGACCAATCCTTATTTTATCAGAATCGCCTAAGTAGGCTGGCGTAAAACCTTTGCCTTCTATTTTTACAATGGCAATGTCGTATAAAGAATCACGGGCCAAAACCGAGGCCACGTATTCTTTACCGGTGCTGGTAATTACCGTGTAATCAACATTATTACGTAGGACCACGTGTTTATTGGTTATAATATAGCCGTCGTTGCTTACTATAAAGCCAGTGCCGCCGCCGGTATCTTGCAGGGAAATATCACCTAGTAAGTTGGTAGCTGGTTCAGAAATAATAATACTAACGACTGACGGTAGGATTTTTTGATAGGCGTTAATAACCGCTTCTTCTTCTGGTACGATAAGGTTAGCGGCTAAGGTTTGGTGTGGGTAAAAAGGGGTTAATAATAAAGTTAAAATAAATAAAGTATTGAAGATTTTTTTGAACATAGACTATTAGAGTTAATTATTTATAGTGTTGACATTATAACAATCAATTAAAAGTAGGCCAATTGTTGGCGTGAATATATTACTAAGGATAAATATCAAACCACCAGTTCAAAATTTTGAACTGGTGGTAGGTTGTTTGTTTTTTAAACAATCATTGGTATTTTCGGTAAATCGACTTTTTGTCCGGTAACCACCGATTCAATCCGGTAAGTACCATGAGTCGGTGCTTCAATATAGCCGTTCCAAGCAGTACGAGCCAAACCACCAGAATACACCCAGTCAAACAGCCATTCATTAGTATATTTAGGATCATTTTGAGTAATACCACCACCCACTGTTTTTAGCCACAGGCGGTTAAATTGTTCTTGTGAGCCGATGGGTGGGGCAATAATAATCGGTAAACCTAAACCAGTATAAAAAGATAATTCCGAGGGTTTGGTCCATAAAATGTCGGTGGTATGGAGTAGATTATTAAATTTTTTAAAATAATCATGCCGATTTTCCGTATGGACTATGTTAACGTATTTGTTTAGTTGTTGATTTAATTTAAGATCTTTAACTATTTCTCGGTAATATTTTAAACCGGAATGATGGGTACCCACCACCAAATTAAGCCGGATTTTCTCCTGTTGGATTTTTTCTCGCAGGCTTTGCAGTATTTGGGCGCCGATATTGCGTTGGGCCCCAGCGCCACCCATGGCAAAAGTTAAGGTGAGAGGATGCTGGTGGTTTCTTTTTTGCCAACTGCGACCTAAGCGCCTTACTAAGGCTCGATTATATTTAGCAATAAAGATATTATTAGGATCCAAATTTTGGATACGTCGGCTTAAGTCGGTTTTAATGACTGTTTCCCTAGTGCCGCCCACTAATTCTTTGGGCAAAGGAAAACCAGTTAAAAAAATATTGGCTTCCCGCACACCGTATAACTTTAACCTTTCTACTACGCGGCCATTAGGTGCTAAATATTTTATGCGGCTGCGTTTGGGGTCCAGCGGTGCCCAAGCTCTAGAACAATCAGCGTCGCAAATAACGCAGTAAATATCACCCGGGTAATCGTTTTCTTCAGCCGTAAAAGCGGCCTGAAAAAAGGTGGCTATTAAAGGCAGGGGATGTTTGGCTAGTTTTTCTATTAAATGCCGACCCAGGCCGCTATGAATGGCTTTGTAAGTTTGTTTTAATTGGAGGCTGGGTTTGGATAAATCACGTCTAGGATAAAAAGGATCAATTTCTTGAAATTGGTCCATGACCTCAAAAATTAAATCACCTACCACAGGCAAAGCTTTAAGGCGGGAAACAGCTTCGTAGCCTTCGCGTTGGTTTTTCCAACGGTTCCTTTCTTCCCGCGGTATACCTTTGTAATTATTAGCGATTTGTAAGGGACCATAACTTAAGTCTTTAAGGGCGTAAGCCGCTCTTTCGTGGCCATAGCCCATATCTACAGCGATGATATAAGATTTGGTTGGTTTTTTATTAGTCATAATAAGATAATTATAACAAAAAAAAAGTTAATAAACTACTTTAAAATAAACAATAACTTTCATTTAGGTGAAAGTTGTTGTAGAAAGCTGGTTGGTTAAATCAATAGGAGGATAATTAGTCCCAGTATTAACCAACTAATAGTGTAAGCAAGTGATTGCCAGGCTGTTTTTTTGAAGTTGTTTAAATATAGGGTTATAGGCCGACCTAAAACTAGTAGTCCACTAAGGGAAGCCGAAATTACCAGCAGCAGTAAAAGGGCAATCGGGCCGATAAGATTTTTATCATCGCCAAAAAGTCTTTGCCCATTTTGTAACAGCCAGCTAACGCCAACAATGTAAACTATCAAACCGGTTGCTTGAATTAAGCTTTGCCAAAGGATGGGTATTTTTATTTGTTTCATATTAGGGAGTTTTTAATTTTAAAAGCTTGTTTTAAGAATAATAAATCTCGAGTCTGCATATAAGTACCTGAGTAGTTAGTCGGACGATTGTTTTCTAGCAGGCTTATAGCTTCAGACAAATTTAACCAGATAAGCCTAAAGTCACGACTGGCTTCTTCTTCTGTCAGATGCTGCTCCTTTAGCGGACCGTTTGTTTGGGCAATAAAGCCGTAAGATTCTTGGTTTATTCCGTGCTGGGTTCGGTATTCAATTATTCGTCCTAGCGGTTGGTCTATTTTAACAGAGTAGCCGGCTTCTTCTTGGCATTCCCTTAGCAAGGCTTGTTCTATTGTTTCGTTTGGTTCTAGTCCGCCGCCGGGTATTTTGTAATAATTTTCTTTGTTAACTTTAACAATAGCTACTTGTTTGTGGTTGTTAAAAATTACAGCCCGAGCGGCTTGCCTGGGTTTAAGCCCAGCAATTTGTTGGCTAGTCGCATTATCTAAATTTAGAGTAGCCAGTAATTCCATAAAATAATTATAACATTAATTCGCTTTGTTTGATGGTAAAAATAAATGCGGGTAAAAATCTCCACGTGGAGATTTTTACCCGCAGGGGGCTAATCAAGGTAGCTAGTTAGTAATTTATTGTTTAGTAGCCGTTAGATTCAAAGTCACAGTAATAATGTCATCGATGACATTATTGGCCAGATTGTCAAAGAATTTGTCCGAGCCGTAGCGGATATCCCACAAAGTACGGTCTAGTTTGATTTCAGCTGTTAATTTTAATTCTTCAGACTGATTTACTACCTCAGCCGAAAAGCTTATTGGTTTAGTAATATTTTTTATAGTTAAATCACCGTTAATTTGGTAAGAGTTATTAGCCGATTCTTTATCAACAGTGGCAGATTTTAAGTTGAATATGGCCTCGGGGTACTGTTCCACATCAAAAAAATCAGCTGATTTTAAATGTTTTTCCAAGCCACTGGCACCTTCGCCCCGGCCGGTAGAGTTGGCTTTTAGGCTAGCCATATTAAAAACAAAAGAGCTAGCGGTAATTTGGCCGTCTTGTATGGTTAGTTGTCCGTTTTTAAGGTTTAAAGTGCCAGTATCTTTATAGTTGGCAATCAAGGTTTTGCTACCTTGCCAGTTTATTTGATTATCAGAGGAAATTTGATAAAGACCGTCGTTAAACGGTTGATTATTTTCTGTCATAGAAGTTGATTGTGAATTATTAGATGGTTGATTGCTGTAGGTATTGGTTTTAGTTTGAGTGTTCTTTTGTTTAAACCAAATATAGGCTAAAATTACTATAAGCAGTAGCCCGAGCAGTAAATAAGTTTTAGAATTCATAAAATTAAAGATTACTTTTTAAGTAAGGTTATTATATACTAAATTAGTAGGAATTGCAACCTTTAACTACTGGCTAAAGTTTTTTATTTTAGTTAAGCTTAGTAAAGTATGATCCAAAATAAGCAAATATTTTCAGTTATTGTAGGTTTATTCGTAGCGGTTTTATTGGTTTCTAATTTAGCCTCTACTAAAGTAGTGCAGTTAAACGGTTGGTTATTTGATGGCGGGACTATTTTATTTCCCTTAGCTTATATTTTTGGTGATGTCCTGACCGAGGTTTACGGTTATGCTAGGGCCAGATTGGTAATTTGGTTGGGGTTTTTCAGTTTAGCTTTAATGTCAGTAACTTTGTTGATTGTTCAATATTTGCCACCAGCCTCAGACTGGCCTAATCAGACGGCTTTCGAAACTATTTTAGGTTTTGTGCCACGTTTGGCCTTGGCTAGCTTAATAGCTTACTTAGCCGGTGAATTTGTAAATTCTTATATTTTATCCAAATTAAAAATAAAAACCCAAGGTAAATATTTATGGCTCAGAACCATTAGTTCCACTGTTTTTGGTCAAGCTGTGGATACGACAATTTTTGCTGTAGTTGCCTTTGCTGGATTATTACCTTTAGCCGCCTTGCTTAATTTATCAATTACTATTTATCTAATGAAAGTCGGCTTAGAGATAATTTGTACACCGCTGACTTATAAGGTGATAGCCTGGCTTAAGAAAGAAGAGGGGTTGGATGTTTATGATAAGGGAATTAATTATAGTCTTTTTAAATGGCGTGCTTAATTAAAATTTGTTATCTATAATAAAATCATAGTGAAATTATTTTTATTGTATGGATATTAATAAATTTTATGCTTAAAGAATTTAAATTAAATCAGGAAATCGAAATTAATCCTGAATGGCAGGATCCGGAGGTTGTTGTTATGGGTATATATAATGAAATTTGTTCACGTGGCGCTAATGATTATGAACATTCGGCCATAGAAGATATTTTAGGGCGCTATAAAAACAAAAAGATTTCTGGCGCTGAAGCAATAAGCGAAGCCAGGTTAATTTTGGAGGCTAAGCAGGATTATCATTAGGGATTTATTTGTATCTTTTAATTCTTTTAAAGGATAAAAACAAAACACCCCATACAATTTAGTATGAGGTACTTTGCTTTTGGTACCGCTACCGGGAATCGAACCCGGATTACCACATTGAAAGCGTGGTGTCCTAACCATTAGACGATAGCGGCTAGTTTGGCTAATTTAGTTAATAACTAATAACTTATGGCGAAATAACAGTAACGAAAAATTGATTTTAGGTCAAGCTAAAAAGAGTTATTTTGCTCAAGTTAAAGCTCTTGCTATACTTATACAGTATGTCAGTATTTTCTTTTTTCGTTAAGAGTACTACCAAAGGAACTATTCAAGAGGTGCCCACCGAGGCCGCTAATTTGGTGGCGGAGCAATCCACAGAGAATAGTATGGAATGGTATGCTGATGAATATGAAGGTCAGTTGTCGGTGGATGTTTATCAGACCAAAGATTCTTTAATTGTTCGTTCTACTATTGCTGGAGTAAAAATGGAAGATTTAGAAATTACATTGAATAACGATGTCATTACTATTCGGGGTAAACGTTATCAAGCGGACAAGGTAGAGCCGGATGATTATTTTTATCAGGAATGTTATTGGGGTGGTTTTTCTAGATCCATTGTTTTGCCCGTGGAAGTTAACCCAGAAGGAGTTAAAGCTAATTTGGAAAACGGCGTTTTAACTATAATTTTACCTAAGAGTAAGACCAAAGAAGTTTCTATAAAAGTAGAGGAAAAATAATATGTCAGTAATAAAAACGACTATTGATCGAGTAGAGAATGAAATAGCGGTTTTGCGTTTTAGCGACGGGCAGGAATTGCAATTACCTCTTAAATTATTACCAGCGCACAGCCGGGAAGGTAGTGTTATTAGTTTAAGTTTTGGTAATGAAGCAACTTTAGCCATAGAACGCCAGGAGCAGGCTAAAGCTTTACTTAACGAAATTTTAAAGACTGATCAAAATGACTCAACCGGATAAAACCAATCAAGTTAGGTTTTTTAAATTAAATTGGTTGATTTTTTATGGTCTGATTGGCTTGTTTTTGGTTTTGATAGTTGGTTTATTCGTTTATCGGCAAGCTTCAATTAACACGATTTTTCCCCATGTAATGTTTGGTTCGGTTAATTTGGGCGGTTTGAGCCAAACTGAAGCCGAGGAGTCTTTAAATAAAGCTTGGGATAAAATAGCTAAACAAGGTGTAACTGTTGGTTATGGAGAAAAAAAAGTAGTAGTAACCTCTTTGGTCAGTTCACCGACGGACCCGGATTTAACTTACGAGTTAGTTAGTTTTAAACCTCAGGTCGCAGCAGCTTTAGCCTGGCAGGTTGGCCGGCAAGGTAATTGGTTTAAAAAAATGGTGGAACCGGCCATTGTTGGTTGGCGAACATTTGATTTATCAAGCAGTAGCTTAGTGGAAGTAAAAATTGATCGAGTTTTGGAATTTTTACGTAGTAATTTATCGGATTTAGAAAAAGATACCAAGCCAGCCAGTTTTTTGGTAGATGAAGCTGACAAGATTACAATTTTGCCCGAGCAAAGCGGTTGGCAAATAGAAGCTGTTAAATTAGAAAAAGATTTAAGCCAAGCTTTTCTTAGTTTATCATCTAGAGAAGTGCTGCTTAATCTTAAACCGAGCCAACCTGACATAATAGAACAAGATTTAATAGCTTTGTTGCCGAAGGCCAAGGAATTTTTAATTGATCAGCCACTTACTTTTTCTTTTAAGACTGAGGAGTTTGTTGTACCGCCAACACTGTGGCATAAATGGTTGGGTGTTAAGCAAGAGGAGGATTTGATTATTAGTTTATTACCTCAAATTGATGATGAATTTTGGCTTAGATTAGCCAAGAAAATTAACCAACCAGCCCAGGACGCCAAATTTGAAATAGTGGATAATCGAGTTAGAGCCTTTCAGGCTGCTCAAACCGGCCAAGAATTAGATATGGTTAAAACTTGGCAATTGGCTAGTACAGCTTTATTAAATAAACAATTATTACCACTAGCTTTGGCGGTTAAAGTTACTCAACCCAAAGTAGTAACGGCCGCCACTAATGATTTAGGTATAGCTGAATTAATAGGTGTCGGGCGTTCCAATTTTGCCGGTAGTCCAAAAAATCGTCGGCACAATATAAAAGTTGGCGCCGACAGTTTAAATGGTATTTTAATAAAATCAGGTGAAGAATTTTCGCTTATTTCGGCCTTGGGTAGTATAGATGGCGACAATGGTTACTTACAGGAGTTGGTTATTAAAGGTAATAAAACCATACCCGAGTACGGTGGTGGCTTATGTCAAATAGGTACTACCACTTTTCGAACCGCTTTAGCTTCGGGTTTACCAATTGTGGAAAGGCGCAACCATTCTTATCGGGTGAGTTATTATGAACCGGCCGGTACCGATGCCACGATTTATGAGCCTAAGCCGGATTTTAGATTTACTAATGATAGTAGCCAAGCTGTTTTGATACAAACTAAAATTCAAGGTGATGATTTAATTTTTGAATTTTGGGGTACCAAAGATGGTCGTCAGACCATAACTACCGATCCTAGAATTTATAATATAGTTAAACCGCCACCAACTAAAATTATTTCAACCGAGGATTTACCAGTTGGCCAAAAAAAATGCACCGAAAGCGCTCATAATGGTGCTGATGCTGAGTTTACTTACACAGTTACTTATCCCGATGGGCAGGTAAAGGAAGAAGTTTTTAAAAGTCATTATGTGCCTTGGCAGGAAGTTTGTTTGGTGGGTGTGGCCAAAGGAACCTTATCAACAGACACAAAATTAGATAATGAATCAGTTTTGCCCGATAGTTCAGTGACTGACAACCCGGCTACTATTAGTAATTAAAATAATCCCAAAGAAAATAAATTTTCTTTGGGATTTGAGCTTTATAATATTGTTATTTCTATTTTACCCCGCGAGAAAAATTGGGGAATAGTAGAATTATCGTAAAGGATTGGAGATATTGGGAAGAGATTATCTAAGTTTTTTTTGATTTCGTTTTTGCAAGAGAGATTGGGGTTAATCGGTATTTCGATAATTGGATAATAGAATTCATCGTTAATAGCGGCGTCGGGTTCTTGATTTATTAATTTAAAGTATAGCAGTTCGCCATTGTTTTTTTTAAACCATAATTTGCTCAACGACGAACTGTTTTTTCTTTCTATGGTCATTGTATCGCCTGATTCTGGCAGGGAATTAATAAATTTTTTAACCCGGCCGTTTTTTTGGTAAAGTCCGATAACAGTAATATGCAAGTTTAAGTTAACCCTTAATTGCATTTTCCCCTCCGTTATTTATTATGCCGATTTGCAATATTATTTCTTCACCAATTGGCAACAATTTGCCACAAGGGTAAGATAAGTTGCTGATCGGTTGATTGTTGATTATTTTTTTTACAATTTTGTAAGCGGTTGGTCTGATTTCGTCGTTGGCTTGGCTAGAAAAAATAATTTCATCAGTGAATGTTTTATCCGGTAGTTGGAAAAAGAGCTTTTTAGCGCCTCTTTTAAGTCGGCAGGCAATGTCGGCCCGAGTATTTTTTTTAAATAAGATTATATAATCCTTAGTCTGCCAATTGGTGGGAATAATCTTTTTTAAATCAGCATCCCACAAGCCTAAGCCTATTATTTGATTAATAATTTCAGTTTCCATGGGGCTACCTCTTTAATTTTTAAAGAATTATTTTTTGTGGCCTTATCTTAAGCCTTTTTTGGCCATGTAGTCAATGTTTTATACTTGACGGTTTTAATAACTTAAGGTAAAAATAAGTCATTAAAAAAACACCTTGAGAAGTGGTGGCAAGAAAATCTATATAGGTGAGACCGAGCTGAAAGCCCGAGTCAACCGTATAATATGATTCCCTATGCTTGTCGTGCCACCGCTCCCAAAGGTGTTTTGTTTGTTGATTTAAGCCAATTTGAATAAAGGCTTTAAGTTAACCACAAATCAGGTTAACAGATGATACTAGCATACTATTCAATTCTTGTCAAGGGGTAATAGACAATGGTAGTCTTAATATTATGAAACTTGATAATACTAAGGCTCGCGTTATTGCCGCTAGCGAACAGACCGAGGATAAGCAATTAGACACCCAATTAAGACCCAAGACCTTAAGCGAGTATATTGGCCAGGAACAAGTTAAGGCTAATTTACATATTTTTTTAGAAGCGGCCAGAAGGCGCAAAGAACCGATAGAGCACGTATTGTTATATGGTCCGCCAGGCTTAGGTAAAACTACCTTAGCTCATATTATTGCTCGCGAAATGTCGGCCGGCATTAGAGTAACTTCGGGACCGGCTATTGAACGGGCCGGTGATTTAGCAGCCATTTTAACCAATTTAGAAGCTGGTGATGTTTTATTTATTGATGAAATACATCGTTTGAATAAGGTGATAGAAGAAGTTTTGTATCCGGCCATGGAAGAATCGGCTTTGGATTTGGTAATTGGCAAGGGGCCGTCAGCTAGGACTTTACGTTTGGATTTGCCTAAATTTACTTTAATCGGCGCCACTACCCAGTACCATCTTATTTCCGGGCCTTTGCGCAATCGATTTGGGGCGACTTATCGGCTGAATTTTTATGAGCCTAAGGAGATTGTCCAAATAGTGGATCGGGCTGCTCGCTTGCTTAATTTGGTTTTAAAACCCGGGGCTGATGAAATTATTGGCTTACGTTCCCGGGCCACGCCCAGAATAGCCAACCGTTTATTAAAAAGAGTGCGTGATTTTGCCCAGGTCAAAGCCGATGGCTTAGTAACTAAAGAATTGGCTAAACAAGCCTTGGATCAAATGGCTGTGGATCCTTTGGGTTTGGATGATTTAGACAGGCAAATATTACGAATTATCATAGAAAAATTCAAAGGCGGTCCGGTTGGTCTTAGTTCCATTGCTGCGGCTTTAAGCGAAGAAATGGGTACAATTGAGGAAATTTATGAACCTTTTCTTATGCAGCTTGGTTTTTTGGCTCGGACGCCACGGGGTCGAGTGGTTACCGAAGCGGCTTATGAGCATTTAAATCTTAAACCGCCAGCTAGTCAGCCCCCAGGCTTGCTATAATAAGCATTGATATGAGTTTAGCTATTCCTTATTTATTTTTCTTAGGACTTTATTTGTTGGCTGTGGTGATTTTGTTGTTTTTTGGTTTGGCCAGCTTGTATCATTTGTTAAGATTCTCGGCTTTATCACCAGTCTCGGTAACTATGACTTTTATCATGATGGCTGGTACGGCTATTATAATTTTTTTGTCCTACCAACAATTAATAGTAATTGATTGGCAACAATCTTTGGATTTAAGATTGGTTTTACAAGCTCTTAACCCTTTTTAAAATGTTTTTAGGTAAATTATTAACTCATCCTTTGCCTGGCGAAACAGTGGAAATAAAAATGCGGCGCCATTGGTGGTTGTTTCTTAAACAATTTTTGTGGTATAGCTTATTGTTGTTTTTTCCTTTTATCTTAGCCATTTTTTCTTTAGCTTATTATCCATTTATTTGGGATAAAGTATTTACCAGTGTTTTTTTTGGTACTTTGGCTAAACTGGTTGTTAGTTTTTATTATTTGGCGGTTTGGCTTTTCTTTTGGAATGCTTGGACCGATTATTATTTGGATATTTGGCTGGTAACCAATGAACGGATTTTATCTTTTGAACAAAAAGGCTTGTTTAATAGAGCGGTGGCTGAATTAAGAATGTCTCGGGTGCAGGATGTTAGTGTTCGGGTTCAAGGTTTTATGGGAACAATTCTTAATTATGGTGAAGTTAATATTCAAACCGCTGGTGCTGAGGGAAAATTTATTTTTAAAGATGTGCCGCAACCTTATAAAGTGTCGGAAAAGATAATTCAATCGGCTAATCATTGGCGGGATAGTCATCCTATAGGTTCGATTTAGAAAAATTTTTGCTATTGACAAAAACTGAGGATAGTGCTAATATATAATTGTTACTAGGAGTAACTAGACCCTCTAATCCAGAGGGTTTTTATAATACATAAAATATGATTTTTCACAGATATTTAAAGAGATTAATTAAATCGCGCTGGCCTATTGGTTTGGTGGTTTTGTTATTAGTTTTGGAGTGGGGATTACCACAACATGCTTTGGCCACCAGTTCACAAACTGAAACGCCGGACAAGCGGTCATTGATTTTTTTGGTAGAGCAAAGAGAGTTGGTGCTTAATAATTCTGTTAACTTGGTTAATGTTCGTTTGCCTCAAGCTAATGAAAAACCAGCCAAGTATGTAGTTAGGGTGCCAGTAACGGCTTATTCTTCCACGCCTGATCAAACCGATGATACACCCTTTATAACAGCTCGTGGGACAACTGTTCGTCCGGGTATTGTAGCGGCTAATTTTTTACCCTTTGGTGCTATGATTCGTATGCCGTCACATTTTGGTAACCAAGTGTTTGTGGTAGAAGATAGGATGAACACTCGTTATGATAAAAGAGTAGATATTTGGATGGAATCCCGACAGCAAGCTAAACAATGGGGACTGCGACACGTGGCCATTGAGGTTTTGTAAGTTAAAAGATTTTTATTAAAAAAGCTCCTAAAATTTATTAAGGGGCTTTTTTAATGTAATGGTAGCCATAAAAAATCGTCTTATTAAAGCTAGGGGGAAAATATTTATGGCCAAAATTCTCCACCGAAAATTGATTATCCTGTTGTTAGGCTTGAATTGTTTAAAAGCGGCTGAAAGTGAAGTGGCTCGTTGGCAAAAAACTTGGCAGCCCTTACCTACCTGGCCAGTGGAAACAGCTATGATGGTTTTACTGCCAATTATTTTTAATGATTTACCTCAAGAATTTATTGAGCCAGAAATCGATCTAGAACCACTTAACTTAAATTTTGTCATTTTAAACTATTTACCGATTAAGATCTTAGTTTTGGGCCGGGTTTTAAATGAACGCCCAGTTAACTGGTTAAAGGGCTGCCAGGTTAGTTTTTTGACTGGCTATAAAACTAATTATCCTCGGTTGTCTGTTTAATAATTTGATATCTTTAATAATATTTTTATTAAAAAAATTGCGATTAATTTTTTTGGTGGCTGGATTGATTTTAGCTTGTTTTTTTGATAAAGTGTGATAGCTTAAGCTGGCGTATTTTTATTTAAAATAAGCCTTATTTTAAGGCCAGGTAGCCAAGTGGTAAGGCAGGGGTCTGCAAAACCCCTATTCGTGGGTTCGATTCCCATCCTGGCCTCCAAAATTAATCAAAGTGTTTAACGTCTCTGCTTTTTATGGTTGCTTCATCTGAACGTTTTGTCATTTTTGACGGTAATGCCATTTTGCATCGGGCTTGGCATGCTTTGCCGCCTTTAACCAGTCCTCAAGGTCAATTGGTGAACGCTGTTTACGGCTTCACCAATATGTTTTTAAAAGTGCTTAAGGAATTAAAGCCTGATTATTTGGCCGTGACTTTTGATAGGCGCGAACCAACTTTTAGGCATAAAGCTTTTGCCGAGTATAAAGCGCAGCGGATTAAACAACCGCAGGAGTTTTATGATCAATTGCCCTTAGTCAAGGAAGTACTGCAAGGTTTTAATGTAACGGTTTTTGATCAGCCAGGTTATGAGGCGGACGATATCATTGGCACACTAGCTACTTTAGTTGGTAAACAACAGCCAGCGGTGGAAGTTATTATTGTGACTGGTGATATGGATGCTTTGCAGTTGGTAACAGCCAAGGTTAAAGTTTATGTTCCGCGTAAAGGTTTAAGCGATCCGGTTATTTACGACCCAGTAGCTGTTCAGGAGCGTTATAATTTAACGCCCGAACAATTGATTGATTATAAAGCTTTACGTGGTGATCCGTCGGATAATATTCCCGGTGTTAAAGGTATTGGTGAAAAAACTGCTCAAGAGCTTATTAAGAATTTTGGTAGTTTGGACAATATTTATCAATCCTTGGCTACAGCTTCGGAAACAAAAGGTTTAACTTTAAGACAACGTGAGCTTTTACAGCAGGGCCAAACAAATGCTTATTTATCCAAGGATTTGTCGACTATCGTTTGTGATGTGCCGCTTAAGTTTAAATTGGTTGATTGTTTTTTAAAGAGTTTTAATTCAGATTTGTTAGTTAGTTTGTTGCAAACTTTAGGTTTTAAATCTTTATTGGCTCGTTTGCCGGAATTAGCGGCTGTTTTAGGCGTAGAGTTAGCTTCAGTTACAGGAAATGATTTACCAACAACAGCTGTTCCTCAAGGTGCTCGTTATGAAATAATAACCGATGAGTCGGGTTTGCAAAAATTAGTCGGTAAACTTAAGAAGCAGAAATTTTTTGCTTTTGATACAGAAACTGATTCTTTAAATGTTTGGCAGGTAAAGCTTTTGGCCATAAGTTTTAGTTGGTCTGGTGGCCAAGCTTATACAGTGGTGGTGTCGGACAGTTTGCAAGCTGGGACTGCTTGGTTAGCTTTAAAAAATATTATGGCTGATGAGGCTATTTTAAAATCTGGCCATAATCTTAAATTTGATATTGAAGTTTTATCCACCGTTGGTTGGCAGGTTGTTGGAGTTAGTTTTGATACTTTAATAGCAGCCCATCTTTTACAAAAGGGCGATAGGGTATTGGATTTAAAGTCTTTGGTTTTTCAAGAATTTGGCCATAAAATGCAAGCCATAGAAGAATTAATCGGACCCAAAGGCAAAGAACAAAAATCTTTGTTGGCCGTGGCGGTTGATAAAATGGGGAATTATGCAGCCGCTGATGCGGATTTTACTTGGCGTTTAACTGAATTGCTTAATCAGCGTTTAGTTGAAGAAGGCTTGATTAAGCTTTTTCAAGAAGTGGAAACGCCTTTAGTTAAAGTGTTGGTTAATATGGAAAAAGCCGGTGTAAAAATAGACGGAGATTATTTACAGTCCTTAGCTAAAGTTTTAAACAAAGAGCTTAAGAAAAAAGAAGTTAAGATTTGTCATCTAGCCGGTCGTACCTTTAATGTTAATTCGCCCAAACAATTAAAGGAGGTTTTGTTTGATGAATTAAAAATTAGTAGCCAAGGCCTTAAAAAAACTAAAACAGGTATTTCTACGGCGGCCACCGAACTTACTAAAATGATGTCTTGGCATCCGATTATTAAAGAAATATTGGAACAGAGGGAATTAAGTAAATTATTATCTACTTATGTGGAAGCTTTGCCTAAATTAATCAACCCGTTAACCCAGCGTGTTCATACTAGTTTTAATCAGACGGTTACGGCCACTGGACGTTTGTCTTCGTCTGATCCTAATTTGCAAAATATTCCGATTAAGGGAGATTGGGCAGCTAAAGTCCGTCAAGCCTTTGTGGCCGAAGCTGGTTATGTTTTATTATCAGCTGATTATTCACAAATTGAACTTAGAATAGCGGCTCACTTGGCCAAAGATAAGAAAATGATAGAAGTTTTTGCCAAAGGCCAGGATTTCCATACTTCAACAGCCGCTTATGTTTATGGGGTAAAATTGGCCGACGTGACTAGCGAACAACGTCGGGGCGCTAAAGAAGTTAATTTTGGTATTCTTTATGGTATGGGTGCTTGGGGTTTGTCGGTACGAACCGGGTTGGATCGTTCCACAGCCAATGATTTTATAAAACGATATTTTAAGGCCTTTCCGGCTTTGGCTAATTGGATTGAAGAGACCAAACAAACAGCCAAGTCTCAAGGTTATGTTAGAACCTTGCTGGGTCGGCGGCGTTATTTACCAGAAATAAATTCTACTGTTGGCCAAATGCGCGCCCAAGCTGAAAGAATGGCCATAAATTTACCAGTTCAAGGTACGGCGGCTGATTTAATGAAGATGGCCATGGTTAAAATAGATCAAAAACTTAAACACATCAGCCCGACTAGCCGAATGATTTTACAAGTGCACGATGAATTGGTTTTTGAGGTGCCGGTAAGCGAGGTATTAGTAGTAGGTGCTTTTGTTAAAAAAACCATGGAGCAAGCTTGGCAGCTAGAAGTACCAATTGTGGCGGAAGTAAAGTCGGGTCTTAATTGGTCTACTATGGAAAAAATAGATATTTAATTTATTATGTCAGTCAAAAAATCAGTTGTGCCCAAGGAAAAATCAATAGTTAATAAATCAATTCAACTTTGGTTCGGTGAGGACCAGTCTTTATTGTCGTGGGAAGCTCAGTGGTGGCGAAACGAATTTAAAAAAAGGCAACCTGATGGTTTGGTTAAAAGATTGTCTTATCAAACTTCCTTAGAGCAGGATTTATTACTTCAGTTACAACAAACAGCTCGCGGAGGCAATCTTTGGTCAGCCGCTGTTTATTTGGAATTGACTGGTTTTTTACAAACATCGTCTAAAACACCTTTAGCTGAATTATTGTTAGAAATTATAAATAACCCGCCACAAAATTTGTTTTTACTTTTATTGGAAGAAGGTAAGGTGGCTTGGTCCAAGGTCTTACCTAAAAAAATAAAAGCTTTAAGTGCTTTAAATAAAGTTAAACAGCGTGATTTTTCAGTTGTTAGTACTTCGGGCCGTCTTAAGTGGTTGAACAATCAGGCTAAAAATTTATCAGTTGATCTATCGGTCCAATCGGCTAATGGTTTACTTGGTCGCTGCGGCAATGATTGCTGGCGTTTAAGTCAGGAATTAAATAAATTAGCTGCTTATACCCAAGGTCGGCCCGTTAGTTTGGCTGATATAGATTTGCTAGTGGAGCCGGTTTTTATGGACAGTTCTTTTGCTCTTTTAGAAGCTTTAGCCAAACGGGATATTAATCAGGCTGTAGCTATAATGGATCGGCAATTTAAATCCGGTGATAGTCCGCAGTCTTTAATTGGTATGTTAGCTTGGCATCTAAGAGTTTTAACCGGTGTACGTCAGGCTTTGGATAAAGAGCCGGCTAACTTAAATGCTCGTCAGTTAGCCGTGGATCTTAAATTACATCCTTTTGTGGTGAACAAAGCTCTGCAACAAATGCCTTATTATTCGGCAGAGAGAATTAAAGATTTATGGCAAGCTTTAACAATAGCGGATCTTAAATTAAAAACCACCTCTTTGCCGCCAGCCACGGTTTTAAGTGTATTTTTTGTGACCATGTCTAAATTGAATGTTTAAGAAAAATTAAAAAATCCCAGTTGATGACTGGGATTTTTTAAAAAACAATTATTTTTTGATTTGTTTAGCTTTGTTATAAGCTTTCATTAAGCGTGATTTTTTTCGGGCAGCTGTGTTAGCTTTGAGTGTTTTTTTCTGAGCAGCTCTATCAATAGCTTGAATAGCTAACTTAATTTGGTCAACTGCTTTGGCCGGTTCGTTTAAAGCTTGGCGAGCCTGACGCAAGGATATTTCTAGACCAGCTTTAATTTTTTTATTGCGAGCTGTTCGGCGTTTGGTTTGCCTTAAGGCTTTAAAAGCCGCTTGTTTAATTGGCATAAAGAATATTAAGTAAGAGTAATAATTTAAAAGTGAGCGCTCAGGAAAGATAGTATTAAAAAAGAGAAATGTCAAGATTAATGGAATTAAAAAGTTCGAATTAAGAATTAAAGTAATTAATAAAATTTCTATTAATAAATTATTATTATTTTATAGCTGATAATTTAGAATTCTTTTTTAGTAGGCTACTTTTATATTTTTTGGGTTGGTAGGGTTTTAAGCGGATTATTTTTGGGTTTAAGCCCAAAACAGCCAATTGTTTTTTTAACAGGTTAATAGGTATTTTTTGGTCATAACCTAGACAGACAACAGTCGGTTTTATTAATTTAATCATTTGGTAATTATGTCGCACAGTTTTATTGCCTAAGACAGCTTGGCTGACAAAGGGGAGTTTATTTAAGTTGGCTAGGCGTTTGGTTTGGTTTTGCCAAGTAGATTGGTTTTTTAGTTGTTTTGTTAAATTATCGCGCGTTACTACCACGTATAATTTGGAACCGAATTTTTTAGCTTGGCGTAAAAAATAAAGATGCCCGGCATGTAGCAAGTCAAAAACGCCAAAAACCAGAACAGTAGTAGGGGACATAGAGATAAAGTTAATTAGTTGCTTTTAAATTTTTTATTATTTTTCTTAATTAACCGCTCTATTTCTTTAGCCTGGTCTCGTAAAGCGGCGGCTTTTTCAAATTCTAGGTTCTGTGAAGCTAATTCCATTTGATTTTGAAAATCTTTTAACAAATGAGCTAATTCTGTGGAACTAAATTTAGCAAAGACAGATTTATCCATGGTGACTAAGCCTTCCATTTTATTTTGACCGCCGGCTAATCGGCTATCGCTGATATTTTTAATAATTGATTGGGGGGTAATGCCGTGTTGTTGGTTATAAGCTTGTTGTTTTTTTCGTCGTCTGGAAGTTTCTTGTATAGCTTGGCGCATAGCTTTAGTTAACCTATCGGCGTACATAATTATGTGGCCTTCTTGGTGTCTGGCTGCTCGGCCAATTGTTTGAATAAGGGCCGTGGCTGATCTTAAATAACCTTCCTGGTCAGCGTCTAGGATAGCTATTAAAGAGACTTCGGGTAAGTCTAAGCCTTCGCGTAACAAGTTTATACCCACGATGACATCGTAAACACCTAGGCGTAAATCACGTAAAATAGCCAATCGATCCAAGGTTTCCACATCAGAGTGGAGATATTGTACTTTTATACCCTCGTCTTGCAAGTAATCGGTTAGTTCCTCGGACATTTTTTTGGTTAAAGTGGTTACTAGTACTCGTTGTTTTTTCTTTAAACGATTTTTAATTTGTTGTAATAAATCGTCTACTTGATGTTTGGTGGGTTTTATTTCTATGGTGGGGTCCAATAAACCGGTGGGCCTAATTAATTGTTCGGCTACGTTTTGTGAAATTTCAAGTTCATAAGGTTGTGGGGTGGCGGAAACAAAAATTATGGTTTTAGCTCGGGTTGTGAATTCAGCAAAAGTTAAAGGACGATTATCAGCAGCGGCTTTAAGCCGAAAACCATAGTTAATTAAGTTTTGTTTACGCGCTTGATCGCCTTTGGACATGGCTTTTATTTGGGGCAGGGTCATATGAGATTCATCCACGAATATTAAAGCGTTGGCTGGCAAATAATCCATTAAAGTGTAAGGTGGTCGACCAATAGCTCGCCCGTCAAAATATCTTGAATAATTTTCTATGCCATTACAGTAGCCGGTGGCTCGGAGCATTTCTAAATCAAAAGTGGTTCTTTCTTTTAAACGTTGAGCTTCTAGGAGCTTTTTTCTTTTTTTTAGACTGATAACTTCTTTAGTAGCGTCAGCCGCGATTTTTTTTAAGGCGCTGGTAAAATTATTTTGGGGTGCTACATAATGACTGGCTGGATAAATATCGGCGGCTGGCAAATGATTAAGAGTTTCTTGAGTCAGTAGGGTTATTTCTTGGATAGTTTCTATAGTATCTTGGTTATAGCGTAATCGATAAAAGCTATCAAAAGAAAAAGCGGGAAATATTTCCACAATTTCTCCTTTAAGCCGAAAAGTGCCTCTTTTAAAATCCAAATCGTTGCGGCTATATCTTAGTTCAGTCAATTTTTTAAGCAAAGTTTGCCGGGACAGTGTTTTATTTACAGCCAGGGAAATTTTTACTTGATCGTATTCTTTAGGACTGCCTAACCCGTAAATACAAGAAACCGAAGCTACCACAATGGTGTCGGATCGGCTTAATAAATTTTGCGTGGCGGCATGGCGCAGCCGGTCTATTTCTTCGTTTAGCTGACTTTCTTTTTCTATATAAGTATCAGAGGAGGGAATATAAGCTTCTGGTTGGTAATAATCGTAGTAAGAAACAAAATAGCTAACAGCGTTTTTAGGAAAAAATTGTTGGAATTCATTGCTTAATTGGGCGGCTAAAGTTTTATTATGAGAAATAATCAGGGCTGGCCTTTGGGTTTGCTGAATTATTTGGGCCATGGTAAAAGTTTTACCCGAGCCGGTCACGCCGACTAGAGTTTGTTGGCGATAATTTTTTTTTAGGCCGGCCACTAGTTTTTTAATGGCTTGAGGTTGATCACCAGTCGGTTTAAAAGGTGCTTGGAGTTGAAATTCTTTTTTAATCATAGATTTAATAGGTGTTATTTAAAAATAACAGATAAATTAGGATAGAGTAAGAGTTTGGGTTGGTCTTTTGGGTGGCAGCCACTTACCTGGTGTCTAGTGGAAAATTGGTAGGTATTTATAATTTTTGGTAATTTTTTCTTTTTTAGAGACAGTTTGGGTAAATTGAAGATTTGTTCTGGATTAATAATTTTATGGTTCTTTGTCAACCTTGTTTTATCAGGGTATAATTATTATTATGATAGCTCAATTAATAGGCCAATTGGCCAATAAAACCGAAAAAACCTTGGTAATTGATGTTAATGGCGTTGGTTATGAAGTTAGTTGCAATAAAGAGGTGTTATTGTCTCTTACCGAGGGTCAAACCATAAAACTTTTTACTTATTTAGCTGTTCGGGAGGATGCTTTAGACTTGTATGGTTTTTTAGATTTAGAAGAATTGAATTTTTTTAAATTATTGTTAACGGTTTCGGGTATTGGTCCCAAATCAGCTTTGAATGTTTTGGCTATGGCCAAACCTAAAGATATTAAAAGAGCAGTTAGTCGCCAAGAACCTGGTTTATTACAGTCCGTTCAAGGTTTGGGTAAAAAAACAGCGGAAAAAATAGTTAATGATTTAAAGGATAAGTTGGTTTATTTACCAACTGATGATGTTAGTGATGACGAGTCGGCAATTTTGCAGGCTATAGTCAGTTTGGGTTATTCACCAGCTGAAGCCAGGATAGTTGTGCAATCCACCCGGGGGCAAGAGGGGACTTTAGAGGAAAAAATAAAAGCAACTTTACGTTTATTGGGTCGTAAGTAGTTTATGGTGATTAAAGAAATATCAGAACAGCTGGCCATTGATTATTTGGTTAGTCAGCGACCGTCGGCTGGTTTGTTTTTGCAGCATCCTTGGTGGTTGCAAGTGGAAAAAATGAATGGCCAGGCCACGGTTCAATTAGGTTTTTTTGAACAAACTAAATTGGTAGGTTTGGCCTTAGGGTCTTACCGATCTTTATTTGGTTCTTATAAATATTTATGGTTACCGCGCGGTCCTTTATTAGCCCCCAAGTTACTGCCAACTGGCTTGGCTTTATTGGCTGAGTATTTTAAAAAGGAAGTTTTGTTTATTCGTTTTGAACCTTTAGGCGATCGGTTACAAGATTTTAAACCAGCGGTTAAAGTATCTGCTTTGAATCCGGCTGTTAGTTGGTTAACGGATTTAACCAATTCGGAAGCGGTTATACTGGCGAAAATGCACAGCAAAACCCGCTATAATATCCGTTTGGCCGAAAAGAATAATTTAATTTTCTCTCAGGTTGGCTTGGCCGGATTGGAGGATTTTTGGCAGCTTCTTAAGTTAACTAGCCAGCGTGATAAATTTGGGTTACATGAGTTTAAGCATTACGCTAACTTATTAGTAGTTCAGTCTAATCAAATTTTGTCAGTTGATCAGCCAGAGGTAAAAATTTTTGAAGTAAGGCAGAATAATAAGTTATTAGCCGCCAGTTTAATACTTTTTTATAAAAGGACCGCGACTTATTTGCATGGTGCTTCAGATTATTCTTATCGTAAATTAATGGCACCTTATTTATTGCATTGGCGCACACTTCAAGAGGCCAGGCAACAAGGTTGTTTGTTTTATGATTGGTGGGGTATTGCTTTGTCTGGGCCCAAGCAATCGACTTGGCAGGGTATTACTCGTTTTAAAACGGGTTGGGATGGGCAAACTATAGAGTATCCAGGTACTTTTGATTATCCGCTTAGTAATTTTGGTTATTGGTTTTATGATGTTTTAAGAAAAATTAATAGGTTAATAAGAAAGTTAAGATTCTTATTTTTTATTAAAGGCGGATTGATTTTTGGTAAGAAAAATAGGATTTAGTTATTTTATGACTCCTTTACAGTTGGCTATCTATAAAACTATTGTCTGGTTTGATCAAATAGGCCACCCCTTAACTTTATGGGAGTGTTGGTATTATTTATGGGCGGAAGCAGGTCAGCCGTCTTTAAACCAGGTTAGCTTAAGTGAAGTTAGGGCTGTGTTAATTAATTTTAAAACAACGGGCCAATTGGCTACTTTTGGGGGTTTTTGGTCTTTAAATGGTCGAGCAAGCTTAGTAACCGATCGTTTGCGTAAGAATCGTTGGGCGATTATTAAATACGAAAAAGCTTTGAAAGGGGCTAAATTATTGGCCCGTTTGCCATTTATTAAGTTGGTGGCTTTGGTGAACACTATGTCTTGGGCAGCTCCGCAAAAAGACAGTGATGTGGATTTTTTTATTATTACTTCAACTAAACGTATTTTTACTGGACGTTTGTTAGTTTCCGCTTTAACCCAGTTTGTGGGTTGGCGACGTCATGGCCGAAAAATTAATAATCGTCTTTGTTTAAGTTTTTATGTGTCGCAGATGGGGCAGAATTTATCGCCATTAGCTTATCCCGATGATCCTTATTTACGTTTTTGGTTATTGGCTTTAAAACCCCTTTATGTAGATAAATTAACTTATGTTGATTTTATTAAGGAGAATAGTTGGTTAAAAAAGGATTTTCCTAATTATGATTGGATTATTAACGAGCCTAGTTCAATTATTTACTCTAGCCGGGTTATAAGTTTTTCTAAACAACTTTGGGAAAGTTTATTTACAGGAGTGCTGGGTGATTGGTTGGAGTATTTTTTTAAAACCGTTCAGGTTTTTTATATGGCTAAGTTTGGTCGAGGACGTTTTAGTCGGCGAGGTGATGGTTCCAGCGCAGTAGTAGTAAATGACCAAGTGCTTAAATTTCATGAGAGTGATGCTCGGCCTAATCTAGCCAAAGCGTTTAGACAGCGTTTGGCAAAAATATAGGGCAAGTGTTATAGTCTTGTGGGTTGTGATTAACTCAAATAACAATAAAGTTTGGTTTTTTATTAAGTTTTGTTGCGGGGATTTATTTAAGATTTAAGTATTAGATTTTAGGATTTAAATCACTATTTTAGAGTTTAATTTTTAAAATATTATGTCCTTACCCTTAGTTATTATGGCGGCTGGTCGTGGCACGAGAATGAAAGAGTTAGGCCAGACTAAGCCTAAACACTTAATAGAAGTTTCTGGACGGCCTTTTTTGGCTTATTTGTTAGATAATGTAAAAACCGCTGGTTTTACTGATGTTTATTTGGTTATTGGTTATAAATATCAAACAGTTTATGATTGGTTTAAGCAAAATAATCATAAATATTCACTTAAAATAATAAATCAGTTTGATCGGCTGGGTGAAGATAAATATGGTACTTTATTACCACTCCAAGCCGTGGCTAAGGAATTAGTCGGACAGCCAGTTATGGTACTTAATGGTGATAATTATTATACGGTAAAGGATTTGTTAAGGTTACAAAATTGTGAACAAGCTTCGGCTATTGCTGGGGTAGACCATGATAATCCAGAAATTTATGGAGTATTAGTGCCTAATCAGGCTAATCATTTAGTGACTATTGCTGAAAAATCAAATGAACCGCCATCTCGTTTTATAAATTCTGGTCTTTATAAATTTAGCTCGGCCATTTGGCCAATAATTTCTCAGGTAAAAATTTCGGTTCGCGGAGAATATGAAATAACCGAAGCGGTTAAGCTTTTAGCTAAAAAAGAACCAATGGAAGTTATTGTCCTTAATCAGTCTGATTGGATGGATTTTGGTCGACCAGCTGATGTGACGGCTTTTGCTGAGTTTGTTAAAAATCAGGAAAAAGATATAGGTCCGAGCAATTAAAATCTGTTGACGGTTTATTATTCTAAACCCATAGCTTAGCTTGTTAATTTAAAATTTTTAACTCTTAAACCCCTGCTCCTGTAGTTCAATGGATAGAATGGGGGTTTCCGGAACCTCAGATCTAGGTTCGATTCCTAGCAGGAGCAAGGGTTTGGGAGTTAGTTTGTTTTGATGCGGTTATAATTTCAGAATAAAAACTGAATATTTTTTATTATTAAAGAAATTCTTGTGGGTTGGAGGTGATTTTTAATTTTTTGTTTTGTTAGGCAATGGTTAATTTTTTAAGTAAAAAATAGTTGTTTAGTTTTTTTAAAAAATTTGCTATACTTAGATTCACTAAGCTCATCGTAATTATACGATGAACATTTATAACTAATTAGTAATATTGACCTATGGATTTTTCACAATCTATGGCCAACCCCCAGGCTGCGCCAGTCGTTTCTAATAATAATGGAGAGTCGGCTCGTTATTTTGATTTGGTGTTAAGTTGGGGCTTGCGTCTGGTTTTGTTTTTGGTGCCGGTAACATTTTTACCTTGGACTTTTGAAATTTTTGAGTTTAACAAACAACTTTTATTGTTAGGTTTGTCTTTAGTTTTATTAGTAGTTTGGTTGGTTAAGGCTGTGGTAACTAAAAAAGCCTCTTTGGTTAAATCTCCGCTTAACTTAGCGGTTTTAGGTTTATTTTTAGTAGTTATTTTAGCCACAGTATTTTCCATAGATCCAGTAACTTCTATTTTGGGGTTTTACGGACGTTTTAATGGCGGTTTATTAAGTTTAGTGGCTTATTTAATAGTTTATTTCTTGATTTTACAGTCAATTAATAAAAATAAAGAACCCCAATGGTTATTAGGCTCTTGGTTAAGCGGTATTGGTTTGGGAGCTTTGTTATTATTATTGCAATTGGTTGGTTTACGTTGGTTGCCTTTTGCTGCTGCCAGTCTTTCCAGTTTTACACCCTTAGGCGGTTCTTTAAACGCTGTAGCAGTTGTTTTAGTGGCCAGTTTACCCTTGGCTTTATATATGAGCCGGGCAGCTGGTAATAAAGTTGGCCGGGTTTTATCCCTTGTTTTTACTGTTTTAGCATTAATAGTCTTATTTTTGGTTGATTATCAATTGGGCTGGATAAGTTTAATTGTAGCTACTGTCTTGTGGTTGGGCTTTGTTTTTTGGAAAAACGAACCGGTTAATTTTAATTGGACTTTATTGCCAGCTTTAGCGCTTTTGTTGTCGGTTATTGCTTGGCCAGTGGCTACGCCAGCCTTAACCCAGGTAGCAGTGCCGGTAGAAGTGAATCTTTCTATGGCTACGAGTTGGAAAGTTGCTTTACAAAACGCTAAGATTAGCCCAATTTTAGGAACAGGGCCGGAAACTTTTATCTATGGCTTTTCTAAATTCAAGCCTGATAACTTTAATGATTCTAATTTCTGGGCTTTTAGGTTTGATAAAGCTTCTTCGGAATTTGCTCAATTATTAGCTACTACTGGGTATTTGGGTTTATTAGCTTATTTAGCAGTTTTATTAATGGCTTTATATTTAAGCTGGAAAATTCTTAAAAACAAAACTGGTGATAATTGGTATTTACGTGCCGCTAGTGTTACGACTTTGATAGTTATTATAGTTGGTAATGTTTTTTACTTTTCTAATACAGTCCTTTCTTTTAATTTGTGGTTAATATTAGCCATTTTAGCTGGTTTATCTAGCAATCAAAGTCGGGATTTGTCTTTAAAAACCTCACCTCGGGCTTCGTTTATGTTTTCCTTTGGTTTAGCGGTGGTTGTTTTGGCAGCGGCTGGGGCTTGGTTTGGCGGAGTTCGTTTTTGGTTGGCGGATGCGGCTTATGCTAAAGCGCAAACTGCTGCCGGTCAGGTAGAAACCCTAGATCAGTCTTATAATGAATTAGTAAAAGCTGTTACTTTAAATCCTTGGCGTGATACTTATCGTATTGGTTTAGCTCAAGTTTTGCTAACTTTAGCTAATAAAGAAGCTTCGCAAACTCCAGCAGTCTCGGACGAAGGTAAGCAGGCCCAATTACAAAAAATACAGTCTTACATTGCTTCATCTATAGCCGCGGCTCGTTCAGCTACCGAGCTTTCCAAATCTAATGTGGCTAACTGGGAGGCTTTAGGCTCTATTTATCGCGGAACCGTGTTATTTGCTCGAGATGCTGAAGGCTGGATTATTGATTCTTTTGAAAAAGCTGTATCTTTAGAACCTTCTAACCCGGCTTTATATACAGAATTAGCCAAAGCTTATTTATTATCGGCTAACCGTAATAGGCAAGAAGCTGCTAACGAGGCCGACGAGGCTAATAAGCTAAAATTAGAGGCCGAAGCTGCTCAAAGTATAAGTAAAGCTGTGGAAAACTTAGATAAAGCTGTAAAGTTAAAGAATAATTACACACCAGCTCATTTTAATATAGCTTTAGCTTTAGAACAGCAGGGTAAAATGGATGAAGCTATTGATAAGCTTAAGAGTATGAAGGATTATAATCCTCAAGATATTGATGTTTTGTATGAATTAGCTAGTTTATATTACTTAAAGGAACAATATGATAAATCTGAAGAAAGCTTTAAATTAATCACTTCTTTAGTGCCTAATCATGCTAATGCCCATTATGGTTTATCTTTGGTATATCAAAAAAAGCAGGAAACAGATAAGGCTATTAGCCAATTAGAAAAGGTTTTAGAGCTTAATCCGGGTAATGTTGAGGTGCAAAAGCAGTTGGATAGTTTAATGAATCCGACACTAGAACCAGTTGTTAAATAAAACTACTCAACAAAAAGCCTTAAATTAAAGAAATTTAATCAAATACCCCTCGGCCATAAGGCTGGGGGGTATTTGATTTTAGTTCTTGAGAATAGTTAGCGAGTTTTATAGTGTTTAAGGTAATTTATAAATAACTAGGTTAAAACAGTTTTTAGCTTATTAAATTTGAGGTATTTATTTACTTTTTGTTATTATAAGCTTTTTATAGAAAGAGTTTGTAGGTAGCAACTAATTAAGATTAGATTATTGCTTAATTAAATAGCGTTAATAGCACTTATAAAGCCTATTTAAGGGCTTAGTTTATAAATAAGCACTAGTTAATCATTGTAAATTAGTGATTATGTTTAAAATAAGAGGAATTAATTACTTATTTTATATATTTAGTACTATTTATACTTAAGGGGTAATTTTAATGCTTTTTTGCTAGTTTAATAAAGAATAGCTATTTAATCTTTAAATATGGTTTAATTTTAATTAAAATAGTCATAAATTAATTATTTTTTATTAAATCTTACTTAAATAGCACATTAATTAAATATTTTTAAGTATAAAATGATTAATTATTAATGAGTTAGGGTTTTACGATTAAAGGTTAATTATTTTTTATTAAGTTGGCCCTAAAGAATAGAAATATATTTTAAATTTAGTATTGACTTAAGCCTTTTTTTGTGTTATCATAGTAATACCGATAAAATATCGGATAGATATCGGATAATAATAATCCATATCGGATAAAAAAATATAATAATTTGACATAATTTTGTCAAATTATAAAAGAAATTAAAATTAAATAATAAATAAGCAGATGAACTCTGCGCAAGAAAATAAAAAAATAAATAAGCCAATTAATGAAAAGATTGGCCAAAGCAGTGGCTCTGAACTAATTCCTTTGTCAGAAGCCGCTTTGTTGTCTCCGTATAGTCAGGAATATATTTCTCTTTTGGCTAGAAAAGGCAGAATTAAAGCTTGGAAAAAGGGTAGAAACTGGTATACAACTGCTCAGGCTATAGGTGAGTATGTGCAAGAACAGACTAATGAGGCTAAAGAGTCTTATGAAAAAAAGGTTCAATATAACCCTAATAATGAAGAAGTTGGTTTTTCTAAAGTTTTGCCAAGCGAAGCTGTGGAAAAACTTGTTTCTAAATTAGATAATCTAGAGCAATCACTTAGACCACTTTTACAAAAAGAAGTCAAGGAAGAGAAGATTGAACCTGTTATAGCGCAAGTAGCTACTTCAGCCTTGCAACCCAAGGAAACAGATTATTATCAGGATTTTAGAGCGGATCTTAAAAAACCTTTTAAGCAAAGTCCTTGGTTTAGGTTTAAATATGCTTTATTAGTTTTAATATTGCTACCAGCTTTGTTTGCTTTATCAACCGGTTTTGCTAATGACGGTCCAGCTAAGTTAATGAGTTCTCTTAAAAATGCTTGGACTTTAGACGGTCATAAACCTGGTACGGCGGCTAATGAAGTTTTATTGCTTAATGAGGCGGGTAATATTTCCATTAAAGGCCATATTGAAACTCAAGGTCAGTTAAGGTCTTATGCTAGGGATGGGGTGGCACCGATTATAGTGGATTCCACCACTAAAGTGGAAAATTTGAACGCTGATACAGTAGATGGCTTTTCAGCTGAGCAGTTTACTTTGGCTTTTATTACCAAAAACGGAGCTGTAGCTACGGATAATGTGGAGTTAAAGGGAAATGTAGAGGTAGGTGGTATTTTACAGGTTAAGGGGGCGACTAAATTATTGGACGAGCTTTTGGTATCAGGAGGTTTAGGTGTTTGGGGTGAAGCTTTTTTCCATAACGATGTTACAGTAGACGGTTCTTTGGCAGTTAAGCAGGATTTAACAGTTGGTGGTCAATTGGAAGTTAAGGGAGGGCTTAATACTGGGGGCGCTAATTTACAATTAGGTGGCGGTACCATAGTTACCAATAATAAAAGTTTAGTTAAGAACTTTAATGCCGAATATTTACAAGGTAAAAAACCAGCGGATTTTACTTTGGATTTTGTTACCAGCCAAGGAAATATTACTAATAATGATATTACAGTTGGCAACATAACAGCGGGCAATGTGGGGGTGGGTAGCTTGCAAGCTGGTTCAGTCAATGTGTCTGGCTTAACTACTCTTAACAATACGGAAGTTAGGGGGGATTTAACAACTTATGGTCGGGCCAGTTTTTTGGGTCCTTTGGAATTAGGCAATCTTAATTCTTTAACAGTCAATGGTCCGACTAATTTAAGCCAAACTCGTGTTAACGGTTCTTTGCAAGTTAGTGGTACTGGGATATTTGGTGGTTTAGGTGTGTCGGGTTCTTTGGGAGCTAATAATCTTTCCTCACAATATTTATCAGTCAGCCAAGATACGGTTTTAGGTACAGATGCTGGTGATAGTTTAACGGTTAATGCCACTACTACTTTTAATGGGCCGGTTAATTTAGGTTCGGGTTTTAATTTGGATTTAACTTCTGGGGCAGTCAGTGGAATTTTACCTATCAGTAAGGGTGGTACTAATTCCATAGCTGTTCCAACATCTGGTGGTGTGGCTTATGGCGATGGAGCAGCTTATCAATTTACTGCCACTGGTACGGCCGGACAAATACTTGTTTCTGATGGAGTTAACGCGCCAGTTTGGTCTAATGCTATACCAGCCACTAGCGTACCTTTTTCCGGAGTTTTAGGTAGCACTAATACGGGCGAGGCTTTAGTAGTAGGGAACGGTTCATCTTTAGATTACACTGGTACCGGTACTATTAACGCCTCATCTATCGGTGGTTATACTTTAGCTTCTTTACCTTTTGTTAATAATGCTACGGATACTACTTTAACCCGCAGTGGTACCGGACCTTATACTTTAGGATTAAATCTTGGTAATGCTAATAGTTGGAGTGGCATTCAAACTTTTACAGCTGACACTAATTTTCCTGGCTCAAGCGTTTGGACCAGTACCGGTGATGTTGGTATAGGTACTACTAATCCCAGTCAAAAATTGCAGGTTAATGGTACAGCTTATATTTTTAATAATGGTTTTGATACATCTGGTGTTAATAATGCTGATTTAAAGCTTGATAAATGGAATATTAGAGAAAGTTCACCTTTAGGCACTTTGGATGAGGGATTATTTATTGACGGTTATAATGGAACCACTTGGAATAATGTTTTAGCTTTAAGCAGGCAAACTGGTAATGTGGGTATAGGAACTAATAATCCAGTAAGTGCTTTACAAGTTGCTGGTAATATTAATCCTGACGCAATTGGTACTAGAGATATTGGAGACCAATATAGATATAATACTATCAACGCTAATACTTTTGCTTTAGCTGGAGCACCGACTACGTATTTTATAAATGCCGGTACAATTTCTTTGGGTGGCTCTTTAGGTTTAACAATAAAAACTAGAACAGGGCAGAATGGAGATATTTTTTTGATGCCCGATGGCGCTGGCAACGTTGGCATTGGTACCACCACCGTACCAGCTAGATTAACTGTTGGTTCCACTGGCGCTTTTCAAGTAACCGATGCTGGCGCTATATCAGCTGCTACTGGCCTAACATCTTCCGGCA
>Ga0180007_10000296_pt1 | contig 88797 bp, 62 predicted proteins | sample MM_PC_MetaG_FD_121122 | JGI IMG/M metagenome (GOLD analysis project Ga0180007, IMG submission 121122) | Groundwater microbial communities from the Aspo Hard Rock Laboratory (HRL) deep subsurface site, Sweden - MM_PC_MetaG | ecosystem: Environmental > Aquatic > Deep subsurface > Groundwater...
ATACTACAATGTATGCCTTCACGCCCGGCCAAAAACTATGCCTTGCCTATGGACCTTTTTCCATAGCCATCCATTTGTCGTAAAAAGTCCCATATGCGGCGTTATAGTGTTTGGACGGACGTTTGATCACGAGTTGGGGTCTGTTGGCCTATTCATTTGACGATACAAGGATAAGGCCATCCCCGCACAAAGACATACGCCACCCAGAAGTATCCCCCATAAAGCAATGCGCTTCCAGGGCAAGGGCTCTTGGGGTTTTTCCAATTGTTTTGCTCCTCCCAGCTCTATGGTCGCCTTCATGCCGATGTCCTTGACCAGAAATTTTTCCTGATCCTGACTAATTCCTGAAAGAATATTCTCCATACGATCACTCTGACGACTGACCCGGCCGCTGCCGTAGGCCAGGGTAAAGGGCTCTTCGCCCCGTGCCACAAACACCAGGGTGTGGGGTACCCAGCCCGCTTCCATCATGGGCCGCCCATTCCCCATGCCCCCGCCTTTGGGATCAATGGACAAAAGCCAGGTATCATCCGAGACATTGTTGCACTGAATCAGATTTTTTTCAAATACCATACCCTTGGCTGTCAGGTTGTATAACAGCCCCTTGTATTGTTGGGTCCATTCTTTCTCACTCTGGTTTTTCGATTTAAGGGTAACCCGGATCAAGGTGTTCTTCTGGGGAAATGTGACCCGTATCCGGTCGATGGGCAGATGGCCCGTGGTGTGAAACAGATAATCACGGGGTGATGACGGCGATGATGTGACAGGCAACATCGTCCATCTCCTGGGTTTGTCTTCATAGGATCGGGTGGGCCGATATTGACCTGCCACCCCCTTGATCACCAGAGGATCCGATTTTTCAAGGATCTCAATTTTCAAATAACGGGAGTCATAAAATGGCAGCTGAATCGCATCCTGTCTCAAGGTATTTTCAGCAAAACGAATATCAGCAAGGACGGCGGATGTCACCAGGGGTGTCCAATGATCCAGGTCATCACTGCCCTGAATGCGGATTCGTGTGACCTGGTCCGCCGCTATTCTGTCCCAGCTGAAGTCAAGGACATCGGGTTTTTTTTCGATCTGAGACAGATCTATAAGATAAAACGCCACGTTTGCGGGTGTTTCATCAGACTTACCTTCAGTTCCTCTGTTGACATCAATAACAGCGCCGCTGCTGTCAGTGACAATATGCACAGACACCCCTTTCTGATCCTTTATCTGCCCTTGTTCATAAATGGGAAAAACGATAAGGGGAAACGAAGGCAGTGCATGTTCTATAACCTGTCCGCCCTCAGGGCGTTTGAGTTCAAAGGGCAGGTCTTCCCCCTGACTGTTGAACACACGGATATCTCCAAAATCAGGGCGTGTCAAATGTTCATAAACAAACTCCGGAATGGTGAACCGATAGATGGATGCATCCTCTTCACAGTCAAGAACAATACCCTTGGCAAAATCCATGGGAACCGGATCATTGGCATAGACGGGAATCACTTGGCACATAAAAACAAGACCAATAAACCATTTTTTCATTCAGAGCTCTCCTTTAAACTGGGGGGAAGCGGGGAAAAAAATCCGATGACCAACATCAGAACACCTGTGGCAAGAAAAGATACAATCCGTGCAATGGTCCCTGACCGTGAAAGATCCACACAAAAAAGTTTGAGTACCACACAAGCAAGGAGAACCGCACCGGCAAACCACAGGAGCCTGATCCCCCGCCTGGCAGCCCACACCATGGTCAGTAAGGCCATCAGACTCCACAAAACAGAAAGACCGGCCTGGAAGATCATGGAATGCCAGAGTGTCTCCCATCGAAAAGGGATGTGGGCAAACATATGAACCGATCGTCCGAGGATGGCATTCATCCAGATAAATATCAGTATGGCAAAACATATCTTTTCCCGTAACGGCCCCACCGACTCGGTAAACCATGGGACATCCCGGTTCATGACGCGTATCCAGACAAACAGAATCATCATGACAAAAAGCTGAATCAATTCAAGGGGATTGATGATGGGAATGTAAGCAAGGGGTTTGGGATTCCCGGCGATCAGAGCACACCCCATTAAAAACCATAAGCCCAGAAACACCATCACCGGTAAAAGGGCCATGGTCTTATAGTCTTTTATGTTTTGTTCAAATGGCCAGGAGACTCGTTGAGCCTTGGTCAGAATAAATAAAGCACACAAGGAGGGCACAAGGCCCCAGGACATGAACACCCAGACACTGGCCCTAAAGGTCAGGGTCTTCATCACAAAGGCAGCTTCATACCCCAGGAGGGCCGTCACCAGGAGAAAGCCCACGCGATGCTGAATAAGACGATAAAATCCTGGAAGGTCCTTTTCATGGCAAAACAGACTCCGGTAGAACACAGAAAGGGAAAACAACCAGGCAAGATAGCCGCCATATTGAAAGGGGTGTTTATGCCTTGGGACTAAATCTTCAATCATCAGCAGGCAGACAAGAAAAAAAACAAAGAGATACAGAGGGTATTTGAGCGTCGTCCATGAAAGCCTACCGTAAAGCCCTGAAAGCATCCAGGCCGTCAATCCGAAAAAACCCACGACCATGGACAACTCATAATGATCATTGACATGACGCCCGATTTCACTCAAGCCTGCACCGTACCACCAGAGCAAGCCCCAGATGAGGGCCACCCCATGAAAGGGACGTTCCCATGGCCTTATGCTTTCCTGATTTTTCTGGAGATAAAACGCAGAAAACAACGCGGCCAGACAGATTGAAAAACAACCCAGATAAAACCCGTTGAGGATGGGCCATGACCGAGACGGTTCATGGATGACACTCAAAAATGACAGACCGGCACCGGCCTGAAGAAGAAAGCCTGACACCCGGGCGAGCACCCTGTTTTGACGTACCCCCACCCATATCAGAGCCGCGCCTTCCAAAGCCCAGGCTGCAGCGGTCCAACGACCATCCAGGGAAAGGGGCACGGCAAGGCTCCCGAACACGATCCCCAGGGCAAGAAAGGCTTCGGTGAGGGTCCTCATCCCCTTAACCTGCCGGTTCCATAAGGACCTGGCCATCACCAGGTAAAAAAGGCTTAAAGACAACGCGCTCACGGCAAGGCCATAGGCCATATCCTTGACCAGAAATCCCTGAAGTGTAAAGAATATCACCGGAAGACCAAAAACCAGACTGCCATCCACATACCCTTTGAGACGGGGGGGCTGTTTGGCGGCGAACAAAACGGACAATGCCGCGAAATAGACAAAGAAAAGAATCAAAAAAGGTTCCGTACTGAAAAAAAGCTCGGGTTTATAGGCTGAAAACCCCCACATACTCCCGATACCAAAGGTAAAGGCAAAACCGATAAGATTCAGTTCACGCCATGTCTTAAACCAGGCAATTCCAAAAATTCCGCTGTTCAATATGGCATAATAGGTGAAAAGCATCACATGACTTCCTGATCCCGTTGAGGTCAGAACAGGTGCAAGAAAACCACCGGCAGCCCCAAAGGCGGCCGTCATTCTGGCATCCTGTAAAATTGCAAGAATACCGGACAGCACCACCAGGGAGACCAGAATAAAAAAAGTGAAGGCCATGGGAATCAAACCATGAATTTTTGAGGCCGCAAAAACGGTCATATAAAGTACGCCGATGGCCCCGCCCTGGAGAAGCAAGGCATAGGCCCTGTGTTTCTCCCTCATTTTCCATCCCAGGCCGAGAATGACAAGGGCCACGAATGAGGCGGCGATATACCGGAGTTCAACCGGAAACATCTGACGATCCGAGGCGTATTTCAAAAGAAAACCCACCCCGAAAAAAAGGACAATCCAGGCGATTTTCACCACAACGTTGCCCTTGGTGAAAAAATCAATGACCTGTTTTTGGACTCTGTTCCATCCCTGCTCTAAGGGGTCTGGACCTGCTTTGAATGAAACCGTTGCCTCCTCTTTTCGGGTTGAAAACGCATCCTCACGGGTGTTCGGGTCCGGAAGTGGGGGTGGTTCGATCAGTTTTTCAGCCTCTTTGGCAACATCCGCTGCATCGACAAGCTTCGGCTCCATCGCCTCGTTAATGGACACAGGCACGGTTTCTATCGCAACCTGTTCAGACCGTTCCCGTTTCTGATCGTATGGGGCTTCTTTTCCACAGGGTGATTCAACCAAAGACAAGGTCCGGACACGCTTTTCAAGGGATGCCACACTCCGTTTCATCGCAAAATTCTGCAGCACCAGATAACACAGAACCCCTGAAACGATCATTCCAGTCAAACCGTCCCAGTCGTATCCCAAAAGACCGACCACGATAATGCAAAGACCGAAAAAAAACCACATAAGCCCACTATACCTTTCATGTATTTTCATTTATCGTTATGATCATCATATCCAGCCTTTTGGTTAAAAACAGGCTTACACCTTGACAGAGGCTTTGAACCTCACTTATAATAAAACCATTAGTCTACCTGTTATGCGTCAAAATCATTCAATAAACAAGAGACAGAAATCCCTATGACAGCATGAAGATTAAATTCATGGTAATAATGTGTCAGTTTTTCTATGATTGCATGGTTTTAAAAACGTCAGCGTGGACCGACAGCTAAATATATATGGATGGGTACAAACGGAGCGTCTATGAAACAAACTGATTATCGGAGCATCGTTCTTTTAATCATCTTTCTGGTTTCAATCTCCATCAGCATCAAACTTTTTTTATCCCATCCGGGTCCGATCGATACGGCCTTGACCATCAACGACAAATCCATTTCAGAAAAAGCGTTCAACAAAATGTTTTCAAAAGAATCCCGAATGCAGAACAAGAACGAATTCATTCATTCGGTGATTATTAAAGAGCTCCTGATCCAGGAAGCCCTCAAGGCCGGGATTCAAGGCGAAGAATCATTTCGCCAATCTGTTCAGGATTTCTATGAACAATCCCTGATCAAAATCATTATGGACCGTAAATACGACTCCCTTAACCCGGATATTGATACGGCCATGGTTGACCGGTATATCGAGTTGTCCGATAAAACCCTTGATCTTTCCCTTCTAACATACAAACAACCCGGGGACATCGTCAAAGGGAAAATTGAAACAAAAGAAACTATCAGCATCCCTTTCAACAGGCTGTCCCTGGACGTGAAATTCGAGGTGATTTCCATTGAAACCGGAGGCATATCCCAGCCGTCCTATTCGGAAGCCGATCAGGAATACTCTGTTTTCCAGCTTGATAAAATCAGGGAATCAGACACAAAGACCGACAAGGAAACAGACCGGGACATGATCCGGCAGATGCTGCGCGAACAAAAAAAGGAACGTTTGATTTCAAAATGGCTGGATGAATTGAAAGAACATGCGGCAATCACCCTCGGTGCTACCGTGAATCAGGGTGAGCCACAGACGAATGAGTGATTATAGTTGATGGCGTCGTAAAAAGTCCCATATGCGGCGTTATAGTGTTTGGCCGGACGTTCGACATACGCTCATGTATGCCGTAACCACGGCCAAACACTATGCCTTGCCTATGGACCTTTTTCCATAGCCATCTGTCGATTTTTTACGAATTCATCATGATTAGGGTGAAGGCAATGTCAAAGGGATACCGTCGTAAAAAATTTTTTTTCAAGGATAGCCCCCAGGGGAAATACATTCTAAGCTATTTCACCCTTGCCGGACTGGTCACCATCCTTTTCACCATCCTTTTCATGTATTTTTCATCGGATGTTCTTTCCATCAAATACGACAACTATAACCTGAAATTGGGCCAGACGCCTGAAATCCTGATGGACATGATTCTGAGCATCCACGGAATCCTGATCTTCGTCTGCGGCCTTGCCATTATCTATTTCGCCACCCATTTTACGCATCGCACGGCAGGCCCCATCTTCAAAATCAGCCAAACCATCGAGACCATGACCAGCGGAGATATAAACGTTCACATTTTTTTACGTAAACATGACGAATACAAGAATATTGCCGAAAAAATAAATCAGTTTAATGCCGTCCTTTACAAAAAAATCAAGGAACTCGAAACCATATCACAGGACCTTGACGCGCATGTCCAAAAAAACATCACCGGAAAAGAACTCGACCATCAGGCCCAGGGGACCGGGTCTCCTGATCAGCTGATCACCATTAATGAAGCGTTCAAGTCCAGTCTGTCATTTTTTAATCTATCAGGAGATCTTCCCCCAGAATGAGGTTATTCCTTTCGCATCTATCCTGATTTTCGCGTTTTTTTATAGCGTAACACCCTGCCGGGGAAATCACGTGAATGACCCCGGTCTATGCCACCTTTTCCCAGGCCAAACAGGTTATAAATCATGAAATCCTATTTTTTTGTTGGGTACCTGATCATGGGCGCCATTCTTATCCACAGGCCTCCTTGTGCCTGTGCCTTTGAAATCCATGGGCAGTATGCCTCTGTTTCCTATGAAACGGAAAATATGCTGGAAGCATTTAACAACCGTCTTTTCATGGGACGTCTCCGATATCTTTTAAGGGCAAAGCGCGCACTGACCATGGAAGATGAAGTGATAAGCAAAATGGATGTGATTTCTAAAAAGGTTGAACAGGTGCTTGAAATGTTCCCACCCCACCTGCATTACTCTGTTTCCCTGTGTGAAAACATGGACAGGGTCAAGGACAAATTCATTGCCCTGCACCGCCTTGAATGGAAACGCCCCGGCTTTTATTCCCCCATCAACGACACCATGTATCTATCCGTTAAAAACGCGAACCTTCAGGTTGTGGCACACGAGGTGGGGCATGTGGTGGTTGAAAAATACTTCAAAGTCAGACCGCCTGTCAAAGTCCACGAGCTTCTGGCTCAGTATGCGGAAAAGCATATAGGAGATTAATCAGTATAAAATAGTCATACTATATTTTCTCCATCAATCACAGCCCGGGGATTATCAAAAACCAGCCGCATGGCTTGTTCTTTGCCCAGAATTTTTACGGCAACATCCAGAGCCTCTGATAAACATGGCTTACGCATGCCCGTTGAATGGGCATCCGAGGCAATAACATGCACCAGACCCTTTTTAAGCAAATGCCGGGCACAGGCCCGGATTCCCATACCAAAGGCTCCGGTTATGCTGTTGGCCGTGACCTGAACCCGTGCCCCTGTTTCTTCCACCAAACCGGCCAATACCTTGGGGTTCCTTATCACACTGGGATTTCTTTCAGGGTGGGCAAGAAGAACCTTTAAACCTTCCAGGGTCAGATGTCGTATGGTTTCACTGGCGTTTGCAGGCAAATGGCTGTGGGGGAACTCCAGAAGGATATACCCGTTGCCATTGATGCTGTATCCTTTGATAAGCCCCGGTGGAAGGAATGAGCCCACCTCGCCGCCCGTGACAACGGACACGGGGATTCCCGTATCTGAAAGCCGCGTGTTCAAGGCCGCAACATAAGCGCGTATCATGGCGGGTGTCAGGTCAAAGGAATTAACATGGGGCGTGGCCACAATGGTCTTGATGCCGTCACCTGCAGCGATCACAGCCATGTCCATGGATGTTCTGAAGTCGGGTGAACCGTCATCCACTCCGGGAATTATATGGCAATGGGTATCTATCATGTCTATCCTGGCATGTCATTTAAATGGATTCAAAAGCAACGCCTTTGAGCCCGGGTCCATTTAAAAATTCTATGACAAAATCAGGAAGAAGTAAATAATCCATATTTCTTAATCTGAATTCCAGGAATAATCCACAGATATTTTTCCCTTTAAATTCTTCAAGGATTACCCTATAAAGTATGATTACATAAAAGCAGATAAAAGCATTTAATTAAGATAAGCACGGAGGGTTACCAACATGAATTACGAAAATATTACTCTAAACGTTGAGTCGGGGATCGCGACCCTTGTATTTAACAGGCCCAAAGCATTGAACGCCTTGAACGACGCACTTTTAACCGAATTATCCAAGGCCCTGGACCTGATTGGGGCCGATCCCGACATCCGGGTCCTCATCTTAACTGGTTCGGGTGACAAAGCATTTATTGCAGGGGCGGACATTTCAGAGCTTGCCACCCTCAACACCCTCCAGGGACGGATTTTCACAAAAAAAGGACAGGATACCATCAGCAAACTTCAGTCCCTGGACATTCCTGTCATTGCTGCTGTTAATGGATTTGCCCTGGGCGGAGGCAGTGAGATGGCCCTGGCCTGTGATTTTATTTACGCCTCCGAAACAGCCAAATTCGGTCTTCCTGAAATCACCCTGGGCATTATTCCGGGTTTTGGCGGAACCCAGCGTCTGACCAAGCTGATCGGAAAAAACATGGCCAAAGAAATGATATTCACCGGAAAAATCATTTCTGCTGCCGAAGCCAAAGACATGGGCATGGTCAACAAAGTCTGCGCTCCGGAGGCATTGATGGACGACGTCCTGAAAACCGCCCGTTCCATTGCCACGAAAGGACGCGTTTCTTTGAGAGCTGCAAAATACACAATCAATGCGGCCCAGGATGTGGAAATCAAAACAGGCTGCAATATTGAACTTGATGCCTTTTCCATCTGTCTTGCCAGTTGCGATTCCAAAGAAGGTACCCAGGCTTTCCTTGAAAAACGCAAAGCTGAATTCAAAGGGTCCTACACCAGCTGATACAAAAACACGTCTTGTTTCAAGGAGCGTTCAGGCCCCTTGAAACAAAACTTATGCCGACCGACTCCCGGATGGGTGCAAGGGACAAAAGGCATACGATCAAGGCGTCAAAAAAGCCTCCACACCAGGTAAGGCTTGAATGTAACATGGTATTAATCCTTCCACAGGAGGAAGATGATGATCTACAATATTGATTTTGAAACTCTGCCACGAGAAGCCATCACAGCCATTCAGCTGAAACGCCTCAAGGCCACCCTGGAAAACGTCTATGCAACAGTTCCCTTTTACAAGGACATGTTCCGCAAAGCAAGGCTCACGCCCCATGACATCCGATCCCTGGACGATCTTCAAAAAATTCCCTTTACCACAAAACAGGATCTGAGGGACAATTATCCCTACGGCATGTTTGCTGTCCCCATGGCCAATGTGGTCCGTATCCATGCCTCATCAGGAACCACGGGCAGCCCAACGGTTGTGGGGTACACAGCCAGGGACATCAATACCTGGGCCGAGCTCATGGCCCGGGCTTTGTCTGCCGGAGGAGCCCACAGGGGTGATATTATTCACAACGCCTACGGATACGGTCTTTTTACAGGCGGCCTGGGAGTCCATTACGGTGCCGAAAAGCTGGGTGCATCGGTTATTCCAGTGTCCGGTGGGAACACCAAGCGACAGATTGTCATCATGAAGGATTTCGGCCCCACCATTCTCACGGCAACCCCCTCCTATTCCCTCCACCTGGCCGAAGTGGCCAAGGACATGGGAATTTCCTTCAAAGATCTGAAATTCAAATTCGGAATTTTCGGTGCGGAACCCTGGTCCGAAAGCATGAGGGACGAACTGGAAGAGACATTAAATATCACGGCTGTGGACATCTACGGGCTAAGTGAGGTCATGGGCCCCGGCGTTGCCATCGAATGCCATGAGGCCAAAAACGGGCTACATATCTTCGAAGATCATTTTATCCCTGAGATCATCAATCCGGAAACCGGAGAGGTTCTCCCATACGGCGAAACCGGTGAACTGGTGTTTACATCCATTACCAAGGAAGCCTTTCCCATTATCCGCTACCGAACACGGGATATCACCTCACTCCATCCTGAACCCTGCATCTGCGGCCGAACCCATATCCGCATGAAACGGGTCAGCGGGCGCTCGGATGATATGCTGATCATCCGGGGGGTCAACGTGTTTCCTTCTCAGATTGAAAGTGTTCTCATGAAAACCGACAAGATCGAACCCCATTACCAGCTTGTGGTCGACCGCGTAGACAATCTGGACACCCTGACCGTCAAGGTGGAAGTCAGTGAATCGCTCTTTTCGGACGAGATCAAACTTCTTCAGACCCTTGAAGCCAAGTTGTCCAGCGACATCAAAGAATACCTGGGGGTATCGGCAAAGGTCAAACTGGTTGAACCCAAATCCATTGCACGAAGTGAGGGTAAAGCTGTTCGCGTGATTGATAACCGGAAAATCTAAGACAAGGCCCACACAAGGAGGTTCCTTATGAAAGTGATTCAGATTTCAATCTTTCTCGAAAACACAGGTGGCCGTATTGCCGAAGCCACATCCATTCTCGCTGATGCCGGTATCAATATCCGGGCCATGTCCTTAGCTGACACCACGGATTTCGGCGTACTCCGTCTGATTGTCAGTGATGTGGACAAAGCAGAAAAAGCCCTGAAAGATCAAGGTTTTGCCGTTGGTAAAACCAATGTGGTTGCTGTCCAGGTTGAAGACAAACCCGGCGGCCTCAACAGGATCCTCCAGGTTCTGGCCAAGGCTGAAATCAATGTGGAATACATTTACGCCTTTTTAAGGGACAGTGATCAGGCCATCATGATTTTCAGGTTCGACAACACAGACAATGCCCTTAAAATCCTTCAGGAAAATAAAATCAAAGTGTTTAAAGGGGAAGACATATACGCCATGTAAGGGATATATTTAAGGGGTACTTTTTTGGAAGGGTATCCCCTTCGCTATCCACCATGACAGTGTATCGCCATGACTATGTTTGGGACAAATCAGGATCTGACAAACGCTGGCCTTCTTGATGAACAGCTCGAAAACAGAATTCTTCACGGCCTTTCCCTGGAATGGGACTCAGCCCTGGGAGTTCTGTCTTTCTCTGAATCACAGGCCATGAAAAAACCCGTGTTTTCCCTTAAAAACGGTCATAAAAGTCTGGCCCACTGGGACGCTGCCAAACGGGAAATATCCTTTAGCCGTTCTTTTGTAAAAAGCTATCCCTGGGATGCCGTGCGTGAAGTCCTGCTCCATGAAATGGCGCATCAGTACACCCACGAGGTTCTGTTGTGCACCCACGAAACAGCCCACGGGCCCCAATTCTTAAACGCTTGCCACATCCTCAAAGCCAATCCAAAGGCCTCGGGCTCATACCTCCCCCTGACGGACCGGCTTAACGCTTCGGAAACCAGTGATGATGATAAAGCACTTCTCAAAATCCGTAAGCTTCTTGCCTTGGGGGAAAGCAAGAACAGCTACGAAGCTGAAGCCGCCCTATCCAAAGCCCGCGTGTTGATCGAAAAATTCAACGTAAATCCGGCTTTCAAAAAAAAAGATCCTTTGTTTATCAGCATGTTTGTGGGGAAACCAGCCTTACGGCGTTTCAAGGAAGATTATCTTCTGGCCCGGCTTCTGGTGGATCACTATTTTATCTATGGCATCTGGGTCTCGGCCTATGTCATGGACAGAGAAAAAATGGGACGGGTCTTTGAAATTACAGGGCGACAGGAAAATGTCAAAACCGCAGCCTATGTCTATGATTTTATCATCAACCAGATGAACATGGCCTGGGATGCGATAAATGTTTCCAAGGGATTCAATCGTTACCGGAAAAGCGACTTTGCCTGCGGCCTTATCCAGGGGTTTTGCTCGGGCCTGGACCACGATAAAAAAAAGAAACACCTCAACAAGACAAACCAGACGAATCTTGTGCCCATAAGCGATCATGATCCTGTCCTGATGGACTATGCAGCGGATAAATATCCGAGAATCAGGCATTTCAAACGAAAGACAGGGTCCGGGGATGAAAAAATGCATCGGAAAGGTCAGGAAATCGGAGAAAAGCTTGTATTGTCAAAAGCCATTGAAAAAAACGAGTCCCAAAAAGTCCTTCCCTATCATAAAACCTGAATCCCCCCATCCTGATCAAAGGTCCACGGTCCTTTCAAGGTGGGGTACTGAAGCGAGGATTGAAGGTGAGATAAAAATTCATCCCGTACTATTTCCCGGGCACCTAATCGCATGAGGTGATCGGTTTTCACCTGGCAGTCGATCATGACAAAGTCGTGTTTGTTCAGACAGGCATTCAAGGTGGCCAGGGCCACTTTGGACGCATTGTCTTCAAAGGAAAACATGGATTCCCCAAAAAAACTCCGTCCCAGGGACACACCATAAAGCCCGCCCACCAGACGGTCCTGTGACCAGACTTCCACCGAATGGGCAAACCCATCCTTCTGAAGCTGGCAATAGGCCTCAATCATCTTCGGATTGATCCATGTGCCCTGATCATTGTCAATGCGAATCTCAGCACAGGTCCTGATTACGTTTTCAAAGGCCGTATCCAGTGTTATTCTGAACGGTTTTTTGCGCATCAGCTTGGCCAGACTGCGGGAGACTCGTATCTCCGACGGGAAAAGGACAAGCCGGGGGTCCGGTGACCACCACAGGACAGGTTCATCCCAGCTGTACCAGGGGAAAATCCCCTGGCTATAAGCAAGGAGAAGCCTCTCTGTACAAAGGTCTCCTCCCACGGCAAGCAAACCGTCCGGTCGTGCTAAATAGGCGGGTGGGAACTCAATCCGGTGGGAAAGTCGAAATACAGGCATAGGTCACATTAAAACCAGATTCAAACGCCATGGATTCGTGCCCGACTGCCCACGGGATCATCGGACTCGGACATGTGTCAATTAAACGTAAAGGTTAATTTATCTTTTCGCGCACCGATGGACACACGACCGCCCTTACTCAAACTTCCGAAAAGAATTTCATCAGACAGTTTATCCTTGATTTCAGTCTGAATCAGACGTGCCAAGGGGCGAGCACCGTAACGGCTGTCATAACCGTTTTTAGCAAGCCAGGCACGTGCCCCTGCGGTGAGGTGGATGACCACTTTCTTGTCGGAAACCTGATTTTCCAATTCCCGGATAAACTTATCCACCACACGTTCCATAATCTTTTTGTCAAGGGAGTTAAAGGAGATGATCGCATCCAGACGATTCCGGAATTCCGGACTGAACAACCTCTCAATGGCCGATTTCCCTTTGTCCTTGGCATCATTTTTAAATTCACCGAATCCAATGGACTTGGAACTCATTTCACGAGCCCCGGCATTGGAAGACATGATAATGATCACATTCCTGAAATCAGCTTTTTTCCCGTTGTTGTCTGTGAGTGTCCCGTGGTCAAACACCTGCAGAAGGATATTGATCAGATCCTGATGGGCCTTTTCAATTTCGTCAAAAAGAAGGACGCTATGGGGAAATTTTCTTATCTGGTCTGTCAAAAGACCACCCTGATCAAATCCCACATAACCCGGAGGAGCACCGATCAGCCTTGCCACGGAATGTTTTTCCATGTATTCGCTCATGTCAAAGCGCAAAAATTCGACCCCCAGGTTGACGGCGAGTTGCTTGGCCACTTCGGTTTTACCCACCCCCGTGGGACCGGTAAAAAGAAAGGACCCGATGGGTTTATCCGGCAGGGCAAGACCGGCCCTGGACCGCTTGATGGCCGTTGCCAGAGATAAAAGGGCATCGTCCTGACCAAAAATAACGGATTGGAGACGTTTTCCAAGGGATTTAAGCCGTGTGCGATCAGATGTGGACACTGTTTTCGGTGGTATCTTGGCCATGGAGGCCACAATTTTCTCAATATCGGCCACACGAATTTTTCTATGGCTATAGCGCCCTTCCAGACGGTTCAAAACGCCAGCTTCATCAATGACGTCAATGGCCTTATCCGGAAGATAGCGGTCGTTTATGTATTTCCCTGCGAGATCGGCAGCGGCTTCAATGGCATTGTCCGTGTATTGAACATTATGGTGGATCTCATAGCAGTGTTTTAATCCATGGAGGATTTTGACCGTTTCCTCAATAGTGGGTTCAGCCACATCAATTTTTTCAAAACGCCGGGCCAGAGCCCTGTCCTTTTCAAAATGATTCTTGTACTCCTCATGGGTTGTGGAGCCCATGCAGCGCAGTTCACCCACGGTCAAAACAGGTTTCAGGATATTGGAAGCATCAATGGAACCACTGCTTGTTGCACCGGCACCCACAACGGTGTGTATTTCATCAATATAGAGAATGACGTTGTCCATTTTCTTAAGTTCGTTCAAAACCCCTTTGAGACGTTGTTCAAAATCACCCCGAAATTTTGTTCCTGCAAGAACAGCAGCCAGGTCAAGGGAAATCAGACGGGCATCCAGAAGAACTTCAGGAACCATTCCATCAAAAATTCTCTGGGCAAGACCTTCTGCAATGGCGGTTTTCCCAACACCGGGATCACCCACAAAGATAGGATTGTTTTTCCGTCTTCGGCAAAGGACCTGAACGACCCTCTGGAGTTCGGCGTCACGCCCGATCAAGGGGTCGATTTTACCTTGACCTGCCTTTTTCACCAGATCAACGGTAAACATTTCAAGGAGGTCTTCTTTTTTCTTTTTCCCCTTACTGTCGTCTCCCGAGGTTTCATCGGATTCTTCCTTTTCAACATAGTGATGCCTGTCATGGGAGATGTATTTCAAGACCGAGAGACGTGTTACGCCTTCGGACTCCAAATAATAGGTGGCATGGGAATCCTTTTCCTGAAAAATGGAGGCCAGAATATCACCCACATTCACCTCCTGCTTTTCAGCTGATCGGACATGGTTCACGGCCCTCTGTATCACACGCTGAAATCCCACAGTCTGCTGGAGGACATAGTCCCCTTCTTCGGAAAATCGTTCCAACCTGTCCACGAAAAACTGTTCCAGCTTCTTTTTTATATTATCAGAATCACCGCCACAATGTTCTATAATTTCAATACCTTCAGCGTCATGCATAATGGCGAACAGAACATGTTCCACACACACGTATTCATGACGTCTTTTCTTTGCCTCGCGTACGGCAAGCCCTAATGTTGCGCTGAGTTCCTTACTGATCATAAATTATTCCTTTTCCATAGCACTTCTCAATGGATAACCGTTTTCTTCCGCCAGCCGGTGAACCGTTTCGGTTTTGGTTTCCGCAATTTCAAAGGTATATACTCCACAAATGCCAACCCCCTTTTTATGAACGTTGATCATAATTTGTGTTGCAGCTTCTATGGTTTTATTAAAAACAGTCATGAGAATTTCAACCACAAAATCCATGGGTGTATAATCATCATTTATCAAGAGTACCTTGTACATGGGCGGTTCGAAAATTTCTGAATCCTGATCTGTAACGGCTTGTTCTTCCCGGCCAGGATCATTCAAACCCATTTCCAACTCCCTCCACTAATAATATTTTCGGCATAATCAGCCATAACATTAATTTAATTTCTTCATTATTGATAATCTAAGATGCGTACCCATAAAATCAAGATGGATTAAAAAGAATTCCCCCTTCTTTAAAATCTGACTATCCTCTAAAATGACACGTTTCGAAAACAAGGGCATAAAAAAATCACCTGATGCGGGTATATTATTCACGGCATAAAATCATCAAGGCATTTTATTAAGATTTTATATGAAATACCACGCAAAGTAAAGGGAAGGCTGAACAGGAATAGAGCTGAACAATGAAACGAAAGACTCGTTTTACGAGCCTTTCGTCAAATTAATGAATGGGATGGGTCATTTACCACAGCACCGTTTATATTTCTGTCCGCTACCGCATGGACAGGCATCATTTCGACCGACCTTGTCATCTTCCCGTTTGGCCGGTTTCTTTTTTGACTTGTCCTCGTCGCCGCCATGGGAATAGGTGAGATTTTTTTCTTCCTTTTTTTCGATCTGCTCAATATTCTGGGTGGATTTAAACTGAACCCTGAACAGAATATGGATGATTTCCTCGTTAATCTTGTCTATCATGGACTGGAACATGGCAAAGGCTTCTTTTTTATAGACGATCAAGGGGTTCTGCTGGGCATATCCCCTCAAGCCGATACCTTCTTTCAGATGATCCATGTTCAGAAGATGCTCACGCCAAAGCTTGTCCACGGTCTGAAGCATAAGAAAATGCTGGAATCTCAAAAAATTTTCTTTGCCGATGCTCTCCTGCTTTTCCTGGTATTTCAGGCGTGCCGATTCAAAGATATAGGCGGAAAGCTTTTCTTCATCCAGCTCGTTCATCATCTGGTCCGAAACCTGATAATCCATATCAAAAACCTGAATTACCTGCTTTCGAATCTCTTGATGGTCCCAATCACGGGCAGGCATTTTCTTTTCAGCATGACGGGCCGCAATATCATCTGCAATGCCCATGAGAAGGTCTTCCACAAAGGCTTCAAGGTCATCCCCTTTCAGGATATCACGCCTGATCTGGTAGATCACCTCCCGTTGCTGGTTCATCACATCATCGTATTCAAGGAGATGTTTACGGATATCAAAATTGTGACCTTCCACTTTGCGCTGGGCATTTTCAATGGCGCGGCTGATCATTCGGTGTTCTATGGGTTCCCCCTCTTCCATGCCCAGTTTATCCATAATATAAGAAATTCTCTCCCCGCCGAAAATCCGCAAAAGATCGTCTTCCAAGGAAAGATAATAGCGTGATGATCCCGGATCACCCTGGCGACCGGACCGTCCCCTGAGCTGATTATCGATACGCCTGCTCTCATGGCGTTCCGTTCCCAGAATATGAAGCCCTCCAAGTTCCTTAACGCCTTCACCCAGGACAATATCCGTTCCACGACCCGCCATATTGGTTGAAATGGTCAGTGCATTTTTCTGACCGGCCTGGGATACAATTTCAGCTTCCTGTTTATGGTGTTTGGCGTTTAAAACCGAATGTTTTACCCCTCTTTTTTTCAAAAGTTCACTGAATTTTTCAGAGACATCAATGGAAATGGTTCCCACAAGAATGGGTTGTCCGGTTTTGTGGACTTCCGTAATTTCATCAAGGGCCGCTTCAAATTTTTCCTTGCGGGTTTTGTAGATCAAATCCGGTCTGTCGTCTCGAATCATAATTTTATTCGTGGGAATAACAACCACATCAAGGCCGTAAATTTTCTTGAATTCTTCCGCCTCTGTCTCGGCGGTCCCGGTCATTCCACAGAGTTTTTCGTACATCCTGAAATAGTTCTGGAATGTCACAGAGGCCAGGGTCTGGTTTTCATTTTCAATGGACACACCTTCCTTGGCCTCCAGTGCCTGATGTAAGCCTTCACCATAACGGCGGCCAGCCATCAGACGCCCCGTGAATTCATCCACGATCACAACCTTGCCATTTTGAACAATATAATCCGTATCACGTTTAAAAAGGGTGTGGGCTTTCAATGCCTGGTTCAAGTGGTGAAGCGTTTCGATATTCTTGTGATCAAAAAGGTTGTCCAACTGCAGAACCTTTTCTGCTTTGGCAACACCCTCATCGGTCAGGTTCACGGACCGGGCTTTTTCATCAATCGTAAAATCGATTTCATTTTTCAACGATGGAATAATCGTGTTGGCCTGGGTGTAAAGATGGGTTGATTTTTCTGCAGGCCCGGAAATAATCAGAGGCGTTCTGGCCTCGTCAATGAGAATACTGTCCACCTCATCAACAATGGCATAATGGAGATAACCCTGGGCGATCTGTTCCATGGAATACTTCATGTTGTCCCTGAGATAATCAAAACCGAACTCATTGTTTGTCCCGTAAGTGATATCCGCAGCGTAGGCAACCTGTCGCTCTTCATCGTTCAGGCCATGAACCACCGTTGATACGGTCAGCCCCAGAAACTCGAAGATCTGCCCCATCCAGGCTGAGTCACGGGTGGCCAGATAATCATTGACCGTGATAATATGAACACCTTTTTCAGTCAGTGCATTAAGATAGGCAGGCAGGGTCGCCACCAGTGTCTTTCCTTCTCCGGTTTTCATTTCCGATATATTGCCGTAATGCAGGACAATCCCGCCAATTAATTGACAGTCAAAATGCCTCATTTTTAATACCCGGAGTGAGGTTTCCCGAACAGTTGCAAACGCTTCGGGAAGAATGTCGTCAATGGTTGCACCCTCTTTCAATCGTTTTTTAAACAAGTCTGTCTGTTGTTTCAGCTGATCATCAGACATGTTTTTTATCTGGGCTTCAAAGGAGTTGATCTCATCGACAAGGGGCTGTATTTTCTTGAGAATACGATCATTTTTATTCCCAAATATTTTTTTGAGTACATTCAAACTCATAGGTTAACGTCCTTCATTTTATTTTGAGTTTTCCGCAGTATAATTCAAGGTCAATACGAATAGAATTAAATCATGCCTCATGAATTTTATTCAAACCAGACAGGCCTGGATCTGTTCATTCATTTCAAAACGCCATGTTTTCTATTCTACAAATAGGGAATAAATGCAAGAACAAAAAGGAAAAGAGCCCATCCCTCTTATTCAATACCTGGATTTCATAAAAAAAACCATGCCTTGTGTGGCATGGTTTTGATGACATAATTCACCCGAACAATTCAGGTACAATCAATTGAAATGAACTCGTAAAAGGTCCATGGAAAGGCATAGTGTTTGGCCGGGCGGAAGGCATACCCGAGCGTATGTCGAACGCCCGGCCAAACACTATAACGCCGCATGTGGGACCTTTGGTGACGCCATCAATCAAGAATGTATTTTACCGGATTTACAGGAATACCGTTGAGCCGCACCTCATAATGGAGATGGGGGCCGGTACTCCGGCCACTGTTGCCCATCAAGGCGATGATATCACCTCGTTTCACGGCTTTCCCCATGGTCACTTCCACCTTTGCCAGATGGCCATATCGCGTAATCATCCCATGCCCATGGTCGATGACGATCATCAGACCCATATTCCCTTTTGGTGCGGCAAAAGACACGACACCATCTGCGGGGGCAATAATGGGGCTGTTTTTTCTATTGGCGATATCCAGACCTTTATGAAAGGACCTGCGCCCTGTGAACGGGGAGATTCTATAACCAAACTGGGATGATACCCAGCCCGTTGTGGGCCGGATTGCCGGGGTGGATGCCAGCATGTTTTTCTGTTCCTCAATAAACTCATAGAGATCGGCAAACCCCTCATCCTGTTTATCCAGAGCTGAATCAATTTCATCCACCTGCTCGTTCATATCCCTCAATAAACTGCTGTGTTTTTCTGAGGTCATGATATTTGTGTCAAGATCTTCGGGAATGGCACCCCCAATTCCGAACAAGCTATTTTGGCTGTCTGATTTTTCTATATTGGCAATGATTCTGAGTCTCTTTTCAAAATCATTCAGATCCAGCAATTTCGATTTCAAGGCATTAATTTCATTTGCGTATTTTTGTATCTGAGCCCGTTGAGCCTCGATTTCACTTTGGAATTCCTCGACATTCTGTCGAAGCTTGTAGGGGTTATCATTTGTGAATTTTAAACGAGCATAATCCAACACTGAAAACAACGTTACTGCTGTGAAAAAAACAGCAAAAACGCCCACAAAGATAAGATTTTTTTTTGATAACGTGGCCTGCTTAACAGGTGCGCCGGAATTGCTCAGAATGAAGAACGTAAATTTTTTACTCATAGTTATATTATATTCTTTTTTGGTTTAAAAACAGAACGTTATACCATCTTAAACACTCGGCCAATAAATTAAATTACCCAATGGGTTATCATAATTTCAAATAATCCCAATACATATATCGACTTTAACATATAATACTTTAACATTATTGCTAACATGAACATCATTACACTGTCAAGCAAACAGACTATTCTCCATAATTTTTAGCCTGATATGTGCGTTTACTCTTTTTTTAAATTAATAACATGCACAGGATATGCCAGCATTAAATACTCTGATAATTCAAGGGGCACAGGTCATAAATATGGACATATCATCACATGGCATGCGATATATGACCACATCGATTTGCCACCACCACGATAAAGCCATCATTGTGCAAACCCAAGCATTCGGGGCAGAAATAGTACCAGATCCGGCAGATAGGTCAAACATAAAAGGATAATGATCTGAATACCCACGAAAGGCAAAACAGCCTTGGAAACATAAACAATATCCCTCTTGGCAAGGGAACCGGTAATGAAAAGACTGACGCCCATGGGCGGCGTGCAGTATCCAATGGCGAGGTTAACCGTCATAATCAAACCGAAATGCATGGGATCAACATTGAACGAATGAAGCATGGGGATGAACACAGGTCCCAGAATCAACGTTGCTGAAATGATATCCATAAACATCCCCACAATCAGGAGCAGGATATTCATGATCATGAGAAACAGCACCGGAGAATGAATATTCGACAGCACAACGCTTGTTATCCTTCCCGGGACATCTTCAATGGTCAGATATCGGCCAAAACACGTCGCACCAGCCACGATAATCAGCAAGGTCGCCGACGTTACGGCAGAGCTTACGGTAATGCGTTTTACATCATTGAATTTCATTGATCTGTGTATACATATTTCAACAATAAAAGCGTAAACACATGCAACGACAGCCGCTTCATTGGCGGTAAAGGCCCCGGAAAAAATCCCTCCAAAGATAATCACCGGAAGCATAAGTGCCCAGAAGCCATCTTTGACAGCATGGTAAATCTCTTTTGTTTCAACGGATTTGGATCGGATAGAACGATCATTTTTGCAAACAAAATAGGTATAGACGCATGTAAAGAAAATAATCATCAAACCTGGAATAAATCCGGTGAGGAACAGCCCTTCCAGTGACACATTACTGATCATGCTGTATAAAATCATACCGATGCTCGGAGGTATGATCACACCCAGATTGGGTGACGTGGCCATCAGACCCAAGGTATATTTTTCATCGTAGCCATGATCCAACAACGCCGGAATCATAAACCCCCCGATGGCGACAACCGTGGCCACGGTGGACCCGGATATGGCACCGAACAAGCCGCAGGCAATGACACCAGCCATGCCCAGCCCGCCGGGCAGCCAGCTTACGAGGACATTTGCAACCCGAATCAACTTCTCAACAATGGATCCGGCCGTCATAATATTTCCGCAGAGGATAAAAAACAAAACCACCACCAGGGCAAAATTATCAAGGCTCCTGTACAAAGCTTGAACAAGAAAAAGAACCGGAATATCCGTAAACAGAACAAATCCTGCAACTGCAGTAAAAAACAGACACATAAAAACAGGAACGTAAGTCGACATCGCTCCCAGCAAAATCAGCAAAATAATTAAATCATTGATAGTCATACGTTCAATTCCAGTTCATCCCTGTACATTTTAAAACAAAACCTTCACACCGGACGCGGCTCTTCATCTTCACCCATGTAATCCTGATGCATGACATGAAGGGTTCGTAAAAACATCATCACGCCGGTCACGGGCATGATGAGGTAAAGATAGACCAGGGGAACCTGCATGATGATGGATTTTTGATGGGTGACGAACTGTTGCTGAGCCATCAGACTGCCATACCAGATCATCATGGAGGCAAAAACAAGGGTGGCACAATTGGAAAACCATGAAAGGGGTTTCTTGAGACGGGGGAAAATCTGAACCGTGGCATCGATTTTGATCATGGACTGTTTTTTAATGGCAGCGCTGCAACCGATAAATGTCGAATAAATAATCACATCCCGAACCAGTTCTTCGGACCAGGCCAGGGAATGATTAAACCCATATCGCATAACGACATTGGCGAACAAGGCAATCAAAGCCACAATAATCGTAAGAAAAAGTGTCCAGTCTTCAACGAATGTTAACACCGTGTCACTTATTTTTAAAATTCTTCCAAACATCCCCCCCCCTTTTTTTCTGCCGAACCTTTTCCGGCCATAACGCCCAAGCTAAGGAGCGCAGTTTTTAACTGCGTCACCTCCCGCATTGCTTTTCTAATTATTCGTGCGCGTTCTCTTACTCGAGTCCCTCGCACAGACGCTATGCCCAGGCAACAAATGTCATGCTGACGTGGTATACATCACGCGTTTCATGATCAAACATTTTTGCCCTTTCGAGTACGCTGACGAGTACCGTCCATTCAGGACAGAGTAGGAGTCCGAGTGTTACGGATCGCGGACTTACCCCTCTGTAAAGCATTTCTTCAAATATGAAATGGAGGGCCCAAGAGAAGGCCCTCCATTAATTTAAACCATGGTCAGCTCATCGACATCCGATGAACTCGTTTTAGGCTTCAGGATCATTGCCAGGTGCATAACCCATATAGTCCTGAACAGTCTTCAGGTAGTTTTCAGGCCGAATGAGATCTCCATCATAGAGTGCATTGATCTCTTGTTCATATTGTTTATGAACAGCATCCCCTTGTTTTTTGAGGGTATCCATTTCTTCATCGGAAAGAGTAAAAAACTGGATACCATCTGCCTTTGCCGCCGCAATCTGATCAATCTCCTGCTGTTTGGTCTGATTCCGGATATCAGCACAGACCTCATGGACCACCTGAATAAATGTTGCACGAAGATCTTCAGGGAGAGAATTCAGCCATGTTTTATTGAAAACCCAAATAAAAAGCCCCTGGGCATAGTTGATCTGAGTGTAGTACTTAGCCACTTCAAACTTCTTTGTAATGTTACAGACCATGGGAGTATGATCAAGCCCTGTGATTACACCCTGTTTTAATGAAACAGGCACATCTGGCCAGGGCATGACCACGGCACTGAGTCCCCACTGGTTGTAAAGAAGACTGTTGACCGCCGCTTCCGCAATACGAAATTTGATCTTTTTTGCATCGTCCAGGGTTTTGACCGGTGAAGTGGTTGCCCAGCCGTAATTCCCATACCCGGTGATATCCAGGCCCATAATACCCTGATGATCCATGGCCATCATAAAATGGTCATAGAGAGATCCACTTTCAACAAATTTATCAAGCTTATCAAATGAATTGATAAGAAAGGGAAGATTAACCAGACCGAACCGGGGGCCCATATTCGTGGAGGCCACCGAACTGACACCCATGCCCTGGATGGCTCCCATCTGGAGCTGATTTAGAACTTCCACCTCACCCCCCAACATGGATAGAGGTTTGAAGTCGACATATATCTGGCCCTGGGTCCGTTTCCACAACTCATCCCGCAACAAAAATCCCGTATAAACGCCTTTGATAACAGGGTGGGACACATTGGAAATGATACATTTGTATTTTGCCCCCGAAGGATCAAAGTCAGGTTTCCATTTATCAAGGGGGGATTCCTTGACTTGCGCGGGTTTTGCGTCCTTACTTTCAACCGTTGCAACAGGCTCGTTTTTTGAGCCCGAATCGCTGCAGCCCCAGCATAACAAAGCCACAAAACCTAAAAGCAAAAAAGCTATACACGCGTTGGTCTTTCTTTGAATCATGGTCATCTCCTTACGTTTAGATTATTGATCACATTCACGGCATAAACAGTATAAGCTATTAACCCGGATTATTCGTAACCTGTCATCTCAGACCTGTTGTTTCATCTATGCCCATCATAATATTCATATTCTGAACCGCTTGGCCGGAAGCCCCTTTCACGAGATTGTCAATGGCGGAGATCAGAACAAGCCGACGGGTTCCAGGTTTCACATAAAAACCGATATCACAGTTATTGGTGTATTGGACATATTTGACATCCGGAGGCCTTTTGACATCCGGGTACAGGCGGACAAAGGGTCTGTCCTTGTAGAACGATTCAAAGCAATGGCGAATATCCGTTAGAGAATAGTCTTGGGTGATTGTGGTGTAAATCGTGGACAGCATACCCCGATTCATGGGCAAAAGATGGGGCACAAACGTCAAACTGATCGGCGTTCCCGCTTCCTTGGACAACACTTCCTCCATTTCCGGACAATGGCGGTGGCCATCTAACTTGTAGGCTTTGAAGGCTTCATTGGCTTCACAGAAATGGGTGGCAAGAGCAAGGGAGCGACCTGCCCCGCTCACACCGGATTTAGAGTCGGCAATAATCTGTGTGGTTTCTATCATCCCCTCTCGAAGCAGAGGAATAAGCGCCAGAAGAACCGTCGTGGGATAACACCCGGGATTGCCGATCAACGATGCGTGCCTGATGGCATCACGGTTGACTTCACATAAACCGTAGACCGAGACCTTGAAAAGGTCCTTGGCCGTATGTGCCTGATAAACTGCTTCATAAGCATCCACATTGTCAAACCTGAAATCAGCCGACAGATCGATGACCTTTTTACCTTTATTCAATAATTTAGGAATAATTTCCATGGGCAGTTTATGGGGCAGGGCCGTGAATACCACGTCGGTTTTTTCGCAGAAGGTGTCAAAATGAAATTCTTCACACACCAGATCCGTCAGTCCTGACATTGCAGGATAGACGTCCGTAAACGAAACGCCTGCATACTGCCGCGACGTGATCGTTGTAAGCTTAACTTCCGGGTGGTTAATAAGAATTCGCACCAATTCAGCCCCTGCATACCCGGTGGCCCCGATAATGCCGACTCGCACCATTGTCATCTCCTTACAAAAAATTAACAGATATCTCATCCGGATAACATCCGGGATAAGCATCATAAATAAAAAAAGAAAAAAACTTAGGTCTCCAATATCAGAGTGCCCATGTCTTTTCAACACAATTCAAAGAGCAGAAACCTGCTATTTCGCACAATACATTCGCATGTGATTCCCTCACAGATGATGAATCGCCATGCAATAATTTTACTATAACACACTGTATTATTGAGCTTAACTTCATTTTAAATGATAACATTCTATCACAAATTAATTTTGGTGCATTGCAATATTTTTTCTTGACAATGGCGTGTTTAACCACTATATTACGAACATAAAAAGTTTCATGCTCTTCTTAAAAATTTAAAAAACTCTGATGACACCCGGATATTTTTTCACAAGAGTCAATCCGTAAAAAATAAAACACACTAAAAAATTAACGCATGATGTGTTTTTAGGATGGATCGAAAACCGGAATAAACGACATCATGAGCAATAGACAATACTATTAAACCAAAAAAGGAGGATAACATGCAGGACGCAATGAAAAACATGATGACCGATATGTGGAAAGGTATGGATTCAATGAAAGGCTTTGACTTTACAAAAAACCTTGATTTCATGAAAGATTTCAATGCATCTAAAATAGGACTCCAGATCCTGGATTTCCAGAAGAGTACCTTTAACAACACGTACAACACCTTGGTGAAAATCCAGGAACAATCTGAAAAAATTACAGATTCACTACTTAAAGACAATTCAGCCATCCCTGCGGAAGGGCGAAAAATTGTTGATGAGTGGAAACTCGTATTCAAAAAAGGTCAAAACGAACTTAAAAAATCCATTGACGAGAGTTTCAACAAAGCTGAATCTTTTTTTGTAGAATCAAGCCAGCCGGCAAAAGCGGCTAAATAAACCTGACTCATAAACGTTTAAAGCCATCATTAGCATATAGCCGTTTCTTACGAAACGACGCTATATGCTATCGCTTTTATGCCTCAACTTATGGGAAAATACTTATGGACAATCAATATATGAATTTCTGGCAAAATGCTTTCACGGACATGTGGGACACATCTGCCCAGATGAAAAAGATGGAAAAACTCGTTGAGCAGAGCCTTACAAATTTTGGGGAATTCACGTCATTGGTTCAAACGATGGGGAAATGGGACTCATTCAAGCCCATGACTCCGGCACTATTTGATTTCAAAAAAACCTTTGATGAGGCCCTGAAACCCTTTGGCCTGATTTCAATAGAAGAATACCGATCCCTCGTCACGACGTACGAAGAACTCAAAAAGGATAACAAGACCCTTGAAAAGATCCAGGAAGAACAGAAAAAGAAACTCACGGATCTGAATCAGGCTGTCTCCAATGAAAAAAAGAAATTGTCCACACGGGAAAAAACCGTGGAGGACACTAAAAACAAGCAGGATGAACTAAAAAAACTGGCAGACAGCCTGAAAAAGGATCTGACCAATGAAAAGAAACAGTCCCTGTCACTCCAACAGGAGTTGGGTAATATGAAAAAACTGATCGAAACCATGAAAAAAGAGATCGGTGAAAAAGAAAAAGCCATCAAAAAAGCCGAGACAACCAAAGCGTAAGAAGGCCCTCGCCGGCTTGAGCCATACCATGTTTTTTTAGCACACCCGCAAAGTAAATCACAATGATTGCGAGGTGTGCTTTTTTTTTGGCTTGGGTGGACTTTAGTGGGCTGGGTGGACTTCATAGGTTCTAAATTCTGCATCATTGATCTTCTTTTTTCTAAATAACCCTATGATTTCTCGGTTTTCTTGACCTAAGTAAATTTTTAGGATCGAGTAAAGCAAGACTCGACATACGAATTTATTTCGTATATGTTTGAGTATTGACAGGGTATTTTAAACTCCATGACACAGGCAATCCATATGACTCTGAACTCGAGAAACAGTATAGTAAAAAAAGCCGAATCCATGGCTGCAGACATATTCAAAGCAGGCGGAAAGACCAAGGAAACAGCCCTTCTTCTTGCAAAAAATCTCTATATTTTCGGTGAAGATCAGGTTGATTCCATTGAACGCAAAGAAGGGCTTACGCATAAAATCGAATGCAGTATGGGCTGCAGCTACTGCTGTTACTCCCAAGTATCCTTAACGCCACCCGAAGTCGTTCTCATCGGATCGTTCATCAAGGAGAACTACTCCCTGAGCAAAACAGATGCTCTGATGAAAAAAGCCAACAAAAATATCCGACTGACCATGGGCAAATCGGCTGATGAACGCATTGACCTCTGGGAGAAAACCCCTTGCATTTTTCTTGATGACGACGTTTGTTCAATCTATGAAGCCCGGCCATTAATCTGCAGAGCCTGGCATTCCCTGAGTGCCGATCAGTGCCGGAAAGCATTTCATTCCAATGATAAAAATGCAGAAATTGACAGCACCCCATTTCGGAATATCATTCTGGGAGCGGTTCGAGATGGCCTTTCCAGAGCATGCAATACCGTTGGATGTGAATCAAAGCCAATTGATATCACACGGTCCATTAAAATTATCCTGCAGCACCCTGATCCAGCTTATGCGTGGATAAACGGCGAGCCCTTATTCCATGGTTGACCGAACTAAAGGCGCCCTGTCGCCATGTTTAATTCGCACAGCTATTTTGGGCCAGTTGATTTCCTGAAGATTTCTTACAAACCGATAAATATACCCGTTCCGCAAAGCCTCCTTTTTATCGGTTCGCCCAAGGATTCCATGGTGGGGAAGCATCTTGGAAATAGCTTTGTCTTTCAGCTTCTCATCGGGTGTCAGCACATCATGACGACGTGTATAAAATGGATCCTCGCCATCTTCGCAGGCCTTATTAAAGACATTGAAAAACCTGCACGCCATGGGCCGCATGGGATGTATCCCGCAGGCCCCGTCAATCAGGAAGGGGCAACCCTTCCCAGGAATAAAGTCTTGAAGTTGCTCCAGAATCCTGTGCTTAAAAGCCCCATCAATCTTATCAAGGAGATACCAATAAAGGCCAAAAAGTTCAAGAGGATAGACCGGAATGGTGACATGGGTTGTGCAGCATGAGGAACACCCCCTTGCACACGCTAACCGTCTGCCTTTTTTGGCCATCTCTTTTTGAATGCTGTCATAAATCCCCTGATCACTGATGATATAAGCGTCAAGAATCAGGGGAAGCCAGTCAAAGGCTGCTTCCGCATCAGGAAAGCTCAATCGCTCAGGTTCAGGATACGGTTTTTTTTTTGAATTCACTCTGGCCATGTCTGTCCCATTTCATGCATAAAAATGATGAACTCGTAAAAAATCGACGGATGGCTATGGAAAAAGGTCCATAGGCAAGGCATAGTGTTTGGCCTTAGTTACGGCATACGTGAAACGTATGTCGATCGTCCGGCCAAACACTATAACGCCGCATATGGGACTTTTTACGACGCCATCAAAAATGAAATTTATATGTCAACCAAGCACGGGTGTCAATCTTTTACCCGCACACCCCGGCTAAATAGCTGCCCCCAAGATTTGATAAATATGTATTGACACTCGTCCCTTATTATTTGTATGATGGTAATAATAAATTGAGCAGCGACGAAGTTTTATTGGCCTTTCGCAGGCAGTTTGCTTTCAAGGCTGTTGATCCTCAATTTCCATTCCTTATTCTTTCTCATGCCTTCCACTTCGTCCTGACAATGGATCCAGGATCTGTTTTATCCAGTGAGATTTTTCATGTCACGTGATTATTTTTTATTTGAGGAGGAAAGATATGTATCAGGACAAACGCAGGGCATGCCCCCGAGACGCATTCATGGCCCCGATCCTCATTTCTGACAAACTTGATGGAAATTATGCCAATGCCATCATGCAGAATCACAGCAGTAGCGGAATGTATCTTATCTGCCAGCAAGCCCTTGGATTTGATGAGGGTGTTTATGTCAACATGCTTGAGTCAGCCAGAAACGAAATTTATCGGGGTTTTTTTGGACGAGTTAAATGGTGCAGGGAACTGAAGCGTTCCGATGAGAATGACGACCATTTTGGTATCGGCATCAATTTCATCGTCAAAAGCCATAACTATTTTGGTGGGATTGGATGCATGACCGATTGCTGTTGTGATGTGTGCGGAGAAAAAACATCCTTTAACAAGCTGATCCGAACAGATGATTATGTTTTTCAGTGCAAGGATTGTTATAATGCATTGAACAGCTTTCCCGAGGGTAATTTAAAATCATGCATATCAAATTACCTTCTTGGGAATATTCTTTAACCTAAGTCCCCCCATAGGACCTGGTCATGGGAGGACGATGAATACCCATGTGCTTTCTTCAATAAGGAGGCCGGATGTATAATCCGGCCTCCTTTTTTTATTGGCGCTTATGAATTATTAATCCCGCTATTATTCTTTTTATTGTTAAGATCCATTTGAAACTTAACCGGCCCTCTGTATTTTTTTTCACCAAACTGGGTATGCAATGCATATTTTGATTTGGGGTTTGACCAGGATGTCGCAATGGCCACATGCCCTTTGGGAAACGGTGTGGTTTCCACCTCCATGTATTCCAGCGGAGCAAGGGCCGAGCCCGCTTCCACAAGATCATCTTTTTCACCGTAGCATATCAGCCAGGGAATTTTCTTTTCCTTGATGCGGTTTATGTTTAGTTTGCGCCCAAAAAGCTTGACAGGCATGATTCCGTCCTTTGTAATGGGTGTGTTGAACGAGGCGAAACTCAACTTTGTAATTCCAAGGGGGATATCGGTCCTGTCATTTCTCAACCAGTAATTCAAGGCTGTCGCTGTTTTATTAAAAACAAACTGGGTATGATCGGTGGCACTGAGCATGATCATGTCACGGAAAAAGGAAACAAGGGGCGATTCCGTATCAATACTTTTAAGTTTATAGACCCAGCTCATCAGTTGCCCATCGGCAACCATATTCCCGTTTGGCAATGTTTTCATTCCATAGGCCAGATCATTGTATCGGTCGGGAAGGCTTTTTAAGAAACTTGCAAGCCCCACACACTTGGCCCCATCAATGGGTGAGACGCAGGTGATCAAGGCATCAACAAGGCCATCCAATTGGCCTGAAATCAGATCAATGACTGCGATAAAACCACCCTGACAATACCCATTGAGAGTCACCTGCTGACCGTGTTTCTTCTTGATAATTTCACAGAAATAACGCAGATCCGTGGCATCATTATCACCCTCCATGGTCTGCACGGCATCGTTATCAATGATGCTCTTTAAAACCCGTATGTAAGTCGGAATACCCTGATTGGCAAAGGCATGGGTATAACTCCTGTTTTCATGGGGAAGAAAGGACAGAATGTTTTCGCCCAGCACATAGGGCGGTATGATCACAATGGGTTTGAGACTGTCATCGATTGTCACCTGCTTGTCCGTGGGGGCTATTTTATAAAGAGTAAATCGATCTGTCTCAGCGACCTTTTCATTTTCACCCCGCTCAAAATGGAAGCCAAACTCAGGCCCCACTTCTTCAATGGCTTTGGGGTATTCAACGGCGATACGATTCAGGGTTTCCATACGTTTGGAAAGTATGGTTTTAATATTTTCACCATTCCCCTTGCACAGGGTGTTGAACCACGCATCCATCAACTCATGGCCCTCTTTACTGAAATAATCATTCAAAAATTTCAAGGCACCGGAATATCCCCTGCTGACGAGGTTGACATTAAACCTCAACAAATCCATCTGCGATTTGATATTGTCAGCAGGCGAATACGTGAGTGTGTTCTTCTGTTCCACATTCCCGAAATAGCTTGAGGCATTTAGGCAGGGAATTAAAAAATCGCTGACATAATTGGATAAACCAAACCAGTAATTCTGGATGGCCTTGGCGGAATCGATTCCATCACTGATGGTTGTGGAAAAATCCTTGTATATCACGTCGGCCTCCATTAGGTTTTCTATTACTGAGCATTCAGCCATTATTTTTTCCTTAATAATATTAGAAGCGTATCCTGACATGAAATCCCTTCTTCATAAAACATATGGGCATGATGTGACGTGCAATCTGAATCTAATCATATAAAAATCGAGACGCATCATCAGATTTATTTTTTAGGAGCAGGGGGCTCACATTCGAAAAAGATTCATTGCCTTAGTAGGGTTTATGTATCCATCACAGATATTTCCTTAATTTTAAAGAACATTTGGTTAATCGTCAAGTAAAACTTAATCCCTGTCACGTCCTCTCCGCTCCTTTTAACTGAGGATCTATTCAGTCTGTGCTGACAAAAACAAAAATAACATTCCTGGACCTTTTACGAAAGCAGATCATCCCGCCATTTCCTTCTCATCTGAACAGCCTTAATCTTTGGCCCAAGGCCCAGAAATTCATTGGATTTAAGGACAAACACAGGTATACTATTCTTTTAAAAATTTGATGACGTCGTAAAGAGCACCTGGGTGAAAGCATATAGCATACGCATGGACATTCAATTGAACAATTCGATCATCATGAATCCCGTCAAACTCGTCCTAACAACATTCACGTTGGTGTTTCTGTTTGGATGCACCCTGTTTAAACCTGACTCTCGCGATCCTGTGCCTGTGGACTTTCCCCTCACCTATTCCCTGTATCCTGAAACGACAAGTGTCTTTCAGGGAAAATGGTGGGAAGATTTTCAAAGCACTGAATTAAACCGTTTGATCGGGAAGGCCTTTGAATCGAATTTCGATCTTAGAAAAAGTTATGCCAACCTGAAACAATCCCGATCCCTTGTCAAAAAACAAGCCTCGTATCTTTTCCCGGAATTTTCAGGAAATACCGGATACTCACAGACAAATGCCAAGGGTTCAGATCGCATGGACACACTGTCCTTGGGCCTTGCAGCAAGCTATGAGATCGATTTCTGGGGTCGTATCCGCTCCTTGAAAACATCGGAAATCTTGGGTATGAGGGCAAGCGCCGATGACTATCTTACCATGGCCATGACCGTGGCAGCCCATGTGGCGGAAGCATGGATCGACATCCTTGCCACACGCCAGGAGATTGCCTACGTAAAAGAGAGGATCAACACCAACACAGAGCTGATGGCCATGCTTGAGAAACGCTTTGAAAAAGGAATGGCCACATCCATGGACGTACTCAACCAGAAAGAGGCTCTTTCCCATTCCCTGTCCCTTCTGCCTAGCCTTGAAGCCCAGGAACAGGTCTTGGCAAACAACCTGTCCCTTCTTCTGGGAAAACCTCCAGGATTTCGCCTTGAAATCAACCGTCTTTCAATGCCGGATCTCGTCCCTTTTCCCAAGGCCGGTTTGCCCTCGGATTTACTGGCCATGAGACCTGATGTGCGCTCCGCAGGTCTTCGGCTGAGGGCTGCGGACTGGCAGATATCCGCAGCAAAGGCTGCCCGCCTGCCCAGCTTGTCTCTGTCTGGGTCCGGCACCTATTCTGCCGAGCATGTGGAAGATGTTTTCAATCACTGGATCATCAATCTTGCAGCCAACCTGACGGGCCCTGTCTTTGATGCGGGACGAAGGAAAGCCGATGTTGAAAAAGCCCGGGCCATTTCCGAAGAACGTCTGGCCAATTATGAAAGCACGGTTTTCCAGGCCCTTTTAGATGTTGAAAACGCCATGGTCCACGAACTCAAGCAAAAGGATTACACACGGGCCCTTTCCCAGGAGCTTGATGTATCAAAATTATCGTATAAAGAAGCCACAAGGCGGTATCTGGCAGGGCAGGACAGTTATCTTCTCATGCAGGAAAAAATGTTGAATATTCAGAATCTTGAGGTGACGCTGATCCGTCAAAAAGCCATTCTCTTCAAATACAGGATTGCACTTTACCGATCACTGGGCGGCAACTGGGCATTGAATCCAGAGGATCAAACGCATACGGAGCCACGATGATGGAAAAAAAATATATCCCGGGCACGCCTTATGAAAAGAAACCACAGACGTTTCTTGTTGTTTTTGCCGTTGTCCTGATCCTTCTGGGCGGCATAGGCACTGCCATATTTCTAATCAAAACAAAACCCAAGGTCCAAAAGGGTATTCCCACCCGTCAGGCGCCCCTGGTTGAGGTTATCAGCGTTGCAAAAGGGCCGCGCCGAATGGCTCTTTCCGCCATGGGAACGGTTATACCCTCGGCACAGATCAATCTGAAAGCCAAAATCAGCGGGGAAGTGATCCACGTGGCCAAAGAATTCGTACCAGGGGGACTTTTTAAAAAAAATGACATCATCCTGAGTATCGATCCCCAGGATTACGATCTGGCCGTCAAAAAAAAAGAAAGTCTGCTAAACCACGCAAAGGCAAACCTTGACCTGGAACTGGGCCGTCAGGATGTTGCCCGTGAAGAGCTACACATGATGCAGACAAGCTCAGGTAAAGTTATTCAAGACAATGGCCTGGCCCTTCGCAAACCCCAGCTCGACCAGGCCAGGGCTGAGTACGACAGCGCCATGGTGGACCTTGAGTCTGCCCGACTGGATCGTTTGCGCACCGTAATCCGAGCCCCATTCAACGGCCTTATGGTATCACGTAACACCCATGTGGGCGCCCAAGTGTCGTCCCTTGAATCCCTTGCCACCCTTGTCAATACCAACGAATACTGGGTTGAAGCATCCATACCCCTTGGCCTCCTGTCCTGGATCACTCTGCCCAAAGGCAATGACAAACCCGGTAACTCCGTCCTGATAATCAACCCGGCCATAACAGACCAATATACGGGCCAGGTGATTAAAATCACAGGGCAACTTAATGAACAAAGCCGCCTGGCAAAAGTTTTGGTCAGGATAAACGACCCCCTTAGTCTCCAATCCGGCTCAACGAAAATACCGTTACTCCTGGGTGATTATGTCAACCTGAGGATTGATGGCGGAACCGTTAATGACATCATTGCCCTGCCCCGTTCAGCGATTCATGAAGATAACCAGGTCTGGGTTCTTGAAAATGAGCGATTATTCATACGAAAAATACAGATTTCATGGAGTGATGATACAGATGTTTTTGTCAATAGTGGCATAGAACAAGGAGATTTTATCATCATATCCAACCTTTCCGGGGTCATAGATGGAATGAGCGTCCGTTCAAACACGAAACCTGACATAAAACAAGATACATTGGAAGACAACCCGTCATGAATACCCCAATGCCCTCATACAATCCCGGAGGTCCCATCGCCTGGATGGCATCAAATCCCGTTGCCGCCAATATCTTCTTGGCTGTCTTGATTTTAGGCGGTCTCATCATCGGCCCCAGGGTAAAGCAAGAAGTCTTTCCTGAATTTGATATGGGAATTGTCACAGTTTCTGTTGCATACCCTGGTGCAAGCCCGGATGAGGTGGAAAGCGGTATTATTCTGGCCATCGAAGAAGCCGTACAGAACATTGAAGGGATTGATGAGATTCGCTCTTCCGCATCCGAGGGTCACGGAACCGTTGCAATTGAAGCCATAGAGGGTATCGACATTTCCCTCATGTCACGGGAAGTTGAACGTGAAATCAACGCCATCACCACCTTCCCGGAGGATGCAGAAGATCCAAAGGTGACCACCTCGGGCCATCGGCACGAAGTGATTTCCTATGCAATCTATGGAAACCTTGATGACATCATCCTCAGCGAAAGGGCCGAAGAACTCCGCGACACGCTTCTGGCCCACCCCATGATCACCCAGGTCGACATCAGCGAAACACGGGGTCATGAAATCCGGATTGAGATTCCCCAGGAGACCTTAAGACGTTATGGCCTGAGCATTTCAGACATTGCAGGCCGGATCAAAAACGCCTCCATGGACCTGCCCGGCGGCAGTTTAAAAACCAATGGGGGAGAAATCCTTGTCCGCATGAACGAACGCAAAGAACTGGCAAGGGAATATGGACTTATCCCCGTTTTCACCTATGAAGACGGATCCAGAATTCTGCTCAGGGACATGGCGGTTATTCGGGAAGGGTTTTCAGACTCGGTCCAGTCCTCCTATTTCAATGGGTCCCCCGCCGTGATTATAGAAGTATACAGGACGGGTGACCAGAAGCCCATTGAGATTGCCGATGCCGTGAAAAGCGTCATGAACGTGTATCAGACAGGTCTTCCCGAAGGCATCCATGTGGGCATGGTCCGGGATTCCTCGGAGATATTCAAACAAAGGGCAGATCTCCTGACCACCAACGCCTATATCGGCCTGGCTCTGGTGTTTATTCTTTTGGCTATGTTTCTGAGCATGCGGCTTTCATTCTGGGTCAGCATGGGAATCCCTGCCTCCATTCTGGGCTCCTTTCTCTTTCTTCCCCTGTTCGGTTTTTCCATCAACATGATATCCATGTTCGCCTTTATCGTCACACTGGGTATTGTGGTGGACGATGCCATCGTTGTGGGGGAAAATATCTTTTACAACAGGCAACAAGGCATGCCCTTTCTCCAGGCATCCATTCACGGAGCCCGTGAAATTGCAGTGCCTGTCTGCTTCAGCATCCTGACCAATATCGTGGCCTTTATTCCGCTTTTCTTTGTTCCGGGCTTCATGGGAAAAGTGTTTCGCAGCATTCCCTTGGTGGTTATCGCTGTATTAAGCATATCACTCTTTGAAAGCCTTTTTATCTTGCCTGCCCACCTTGGCCATGAGCGAAAATCAGATTCCCGAAAAAATGATGGCACCAAAGAACGAAAATCCTTTTCCAAGGCCTTTACATCCTTTGTTGAAAACAGATATGGCCCCTTTATCGCCATGGCCGTCAGGCATCGTTATCTGGTTTTTGCCTTAAGCTTGAGTTTTCTTGTCATCACCTTCGGGTTCATTAAAAGCGGGCGCATGGGCATGGAACTGTTTCCCAAAGTGGAATCGGATTACGCCTATGTCACCGCAACACTTCCTTACGGCTCTTCTGAAAAATCCGTTCGGGTCGTCCACGATAAGCTGGTCAAATCCGCCCACGACGTGATTGAAAAATATGGAAAAGATCGGCTCTCAAGGGGTTTGCTGACACGGATCAATGAAAACGTCATCACTGCACGTCTGATTCTCACTCCGCCCAAAGAACGGCCGGTGAGCACCCAGGTTGTCACCGATGCCTGGAGAGAAAGAACAGGCCCCCTATCGGGCATTGAATCCGTGGCATTCCAGTCTGACCGGGGCGGTCCCGGCTCCGGGAAGGGGCTGACCATTGAGCTCAGTCACAGGGATACAGGCATACTTCAAACAGCCAGCGAAGAACTGGCCGAGGCCATGGCTGAATTTCCCAATGCAACGGACATTGATGACGGATCGGCCAGTGGAAAACGCCAGTATGATTTCACCCTGCTGCCCCTGGGTGAACGACTGGGATTCCAGGCCAGCGACGTGGCTCGCCAAATCAGAAACGCCTTTTATGGCGCAGAAGCCAGACGACTCCAGCGTGGAAGAAATGAGGTAAAGGTCATGGTCAGGCTTCCGGAATATGAACGGGTGACCGAACATACCCTGGAAACCTTGATCCTCACGTCCCCCAAAGGCAATGAAGCTCTTCTTTCTGAAATCGTTCATCTGGAAAAAGGGCGGGCATACACCGCCATTGAACGCAGGGACGGGAAACGGATCTCCAGTGTGACGGCCGATATCAATCCCAGGCCCAAGGCGGGTCTCATTGTGGAAGAACTCAAGGCAGGAAGGCTTCCCGATCTCACGAATAAATATCCAGGCCTGTCTTACAGTTTCCAAGGACGCCAGGCAGATATGCAGGAAAGCGTCACAAGCCTCATCCGGGGACTTCTCATGGCTCTCTTGGCCATTTTTTGCCTTCTGGCCATCCCCTTAAAAAGTTATATTCAGCCTGTTCTGATCATGTCCTGTATTCCATTTGGCTTGGTGGGGGCTGTCCTTGGTCATATGATGCTGGGCTATTCCCTGTCGGTCATGAGCTTGTTCGGACTGGTGGCCCTTTCAGGTGTTGTGGTCAATGATTCCCTGGTTTTGATTGATTACACAAACAGAAAGGTGGCCTCGGGACTTCCCCTGGAGCAGGCGGTTCAAGCGGCGGGCATCCACCGTTTCAGGCCCATCATTTTAACGACCCTGACCACCTTCGGAGGCCTGTCCCCCATGATTTTCGAAACATCACGCCAAGCCAAGTTCCTGATTCCCATGGCAGTCTCACTGGGCTTTGGCATCATGTTTGCCACCGTCATCACCCTGGTCCTGGTGCCCGTTCAGTATATGATCCTGGAAGATATCAAGGGACTATTTGGGGCCAGCAGGAAATAGGCTGCTTATTCCATTTTACGATCAATGCGGAACGTTTCGACCGGCGCAGACCAAGTCCACCAAGTCCCCCCAAACATCTATCCCCAGACCAGTCCGTCGTCCCTGTCGCGCTCGCTCAAAGAAATCAGGCCGTTCACCAGGGTTTCACCCGCACTCACTTTTCCCCGGATCTCAAGGATGTCATCCAGGTGATCAAAAAAAGCATCCAGAACATCCGGGTCAAATTGCTTTGCCCGTTGTTCACGAAGAATTTTAAGTGTCAGATCCAGGGGGTACGGCTCTTTATAAGGCCGTTTATTGGTCAGGGCATCAAAGGTATCAAACAAGGACACAATCCGGACACCCAGAGGGATATCTGTCCCGCCTATCCCCGTGGGATAGCCTGTAGCATCCCATTTCTCATGATGATACAGGGCAATCTTCTGGCCCATAATCAGAACCTCTGCCTTGGAATTATCAAGTATTTTCGCGCCAATGGTTGTGTGTGTTTTCATGATATCGAATTCTTCGTTCGTCAGCTTTCCGGGTTTTAAAAGAATTCTGTCAGGAATACCGATTTTCCCGATGTCATGCATGGGACTGGCATATCGGATAATGGAAACATCTTTGGCCGGAAGTCCCATTTTCCCCGCCAGAAAAGAACAAAAAAGACCAAGCCTGAGAATATGATCCCCCGTGTCTTCGTCCTTGTATTCAGCGGCCATGGACAGGCGGTTAATGGTATCAAGGTAGGCTGCCTTCAAATCATTATGGGCACGTTTCGACTCTGCAACCAGGCATCGTTCACGCAGGATCCTTTTGACCCTGAGAATAATTTCCTGACCGGATACAGGCTTGCTGATAAAATCATCGGCCCCCACCTCGATTATTTCTTCATAGGAATACCTTCCGATGTAGCCGGTCATGACAAGGGCACTGGCATTGTGGCATGATTTGATGATTTTCAGTAACTCCACTCCCGACATGCCAGGCATGTTGATGTCCGTGATCACCAGACTTACCTCTTGCCTGTCCAGGATATTAAGGGCTTCCTGGGCATTGGTGGCCGTCAGGCACTCAAATCCTGCCATAACAAGAAAATCGTAAATCACTTCCCTGGGGCTCTCATCATCATCCACAACAAGAATTTTGACCCCTTCATCTGAATCCATCGTGCATATCGTTTCGTTCATCGGACCACCACCCCACGACGTTTTTGGGAAATTTTCTTCTTAAAATCCATTATACAGGTAAGACGATCTTGGGTTCACATGTCGATGTGCGTCGTTGGAAAGAAATATTCGGATGGCCCCATCACGGATCTCCTTGAAAAGGACTCGGAGGGGCGTTTATTATGTCCCAGCCCTATGAGGGCTTAATCCATTTGAATGTCTTAAAGAGTAACATATCACTACAGCAGAATCAAATCAAAATCCCTTAAATCGTAATTTCCCAGCATCGGTGAATCGTCTTTTTTTTACTCTCATAATCCACCGGAATCGTTTCAGAGGTTATTTCCTTGATCCCGCTCACAGGCAGATTCCCCATATTGGATTCAAAGTTCTGGTGGTTGGTTGAAAAGAACAGGGTGGACCCGGCAGTCATCAACTCAATGACCATGGTCAGAAGCATGGGATGGTCCCGGACCACATCAAAATCATAACCTGAAACCCGTGTGGTCGAAAATGAAGGGGGGTCCACCACAGCCAGATTAAAACGCATGTCTCTGGCTTTTGCCTTCTTCAGAAAGGCAAAGGTATGCTCCTGAAACAGAGTGTTTCCCTCATCTTGAATATCATTGAGCCTTAAATTTTCCCTGACCCATGCGATGGCGGTTTCCGAACGGTCCACGGACACGGTGGAACGGGCACCGCCCTTGGCAGCGTAGCAGGTAAATGCACCGGTATAGCAGTAAAGATTTAAAAAGTCCTTGCCCTTTGCCATGTCACGGACCATCATGCGCGTGTTCCTGTGATCGGAAAACAGACCCGTGTCCACATAATCATCAGGATTCACATAAAATTTCAGATCACGTTCTGACATAACGATTTTTTTATCCGTATAATCCAGACGTTTGTACCGTTTCCCGTCCCGTGACCCATAACGCCTTTCTTTAAGATGGACCATTTCCGGAGGAACATCCAGTGCCTTTGCCACGGCGGCCCCCATGGCAGGCAGCCACTCGGGCACGGTTTGAGTCCTCGTATATTCTCCGATCACAAGGTGGCCGGCATACCAGTCCACCACAGCCCTTATTTCAGGGATGTCCCAGTCATAAAGCCTGAACACCTCGATATTTTCACGTGCAAATTGTTTTCTCAGGTGTTTGTATTTTTTCTTCACCCGGTTGGCCAGCATGTCCCCCTGGTGAATAAATTTTTCGTCCAATGTTGAATCATCCATGGTCTTGCCTCTCTTTTAGAAATTAGGCCGGCAGGATACATCATAATCAGCGACTTAATCAAAGATTATTTTCTAAAAACAGCGCACCACATCATCCGGTTAAAAACCCATGTTTTTTAGATCTTCCACGACATCCTGATAAAACCCTTCCCGGCTGAAATAAAAGGCATCCTGATTATTGGGCGACCCGCCGCAATCCACCTGGCCCATGCCTGGAACCCGGGCGTTGTTAAAACCCATATGGGAAATTCCCGGGTGACACAACCACCAGAGAATGGATTCGCCGGTGACATTCCCCCGATAAGCAACGTAGGTGGGTGGGGCATCCGGGCTGCTTCCTGCAGACAGAAAGGCCTGGGATTTCACTGAAATCCAACCATCGTTTTCACCTTCCAGGAGCATCAGAATCAGCCATGTCTGTTCCATGTCCTCATAGCAGGGATGAAGCCAGCGAATAGCACCACTGTAGGTCTGGTAATAAACCGAGGGATGATTGGGGAACGCCTCATTAAAACTTTTAGGGCATGTCCGGCATAGAGGGTTGCATGAAATATCCATGGTCTTTGTCATGTATTTCCGTGAAAGGGCCACAAGGGATTCATACCCCCGGGGAACCCATATGCCGTTTTCCTTGACCCCTGTTTCTTCGAGCATGGCTTCCACAAAATCCGGCCCCAGACATTCCGGATCATCACAGTCATCAACCATGCTCAAGGCCAGATCCGCCAGAGACGTCCCATTGTTGGCACCGGCAATGGACGTCCAGCTGGCCACATGCTCATACATGGGGTGGCCTGTCAGACGGTTGGTCATGGCTGATATCATGTAGCGGGAGTCGGGGCATCCCTGGGAATGGCAGACGATGTTGATCTTTATTTGCTCGATACAATTTTCATAGGTTTGATAGTCGATGCCCCATTTTGACTGATCACCGCAGTAATCCATCATGGCGGCTTCAACGCCATCAATGGTCTGGGGATCCGGTCCCTCGCACAACTGTTCGGCCAGAGTATCGCCAGCACATTTTCGGTACAAAAGACGCCCCCGGGTTTCATGGGAGGCATAGGGCACCTTATCGGGCTGATACACAATGGCACCCTCGGACTCCAGCGCCAGCTTGACTCCCCAGGCCCTGAAATCATCATCCACCCAGTCATCTCCAAGAAACGAAACCTCGGCTGTACCGGACCAGTGGTGAGACAAAACAATGGGATAGTGAGTCGCATTCCTGTCTCCGGCCTGGGCCGCCACAGAACATAATACCGCCATGCATAAGAATAAGATAAAATTCTTCATAATCCCTCCTTATTATTGATTTTTGGTCAGAATCATCGTTTGTCGTTCGGATTGGCCATGGCCAGATGTGTTACACACAAAGATACTTATCTCATGGCATATTTGATCAAAAAAATAAATTCAAATTAAAGCCTGGACATTAACCTGCCGATATAAATTATGAGAGTATGCATCATGGGTTTTTCCGATGAGAGCAAGCAAGCTTTCATATCATCATCGGATCTCCTGTGGTTGATCGAAACCGGGCAGTCATAGCCTTTCCGGGAAAGAGATGTCCCCACATCCTGTTCGATACGTTTTTCTCAAAGAGCGGTTTTTTTTTAAAAAACCGCTCTTTTTTTCATGCTGTCAATAAACCTGACACTCTTCATGACATCCTTTATTTTTTTCCCAATCAATACACCAGACATCACCTGCGCCAGAGAAGGGTTTTCAAAAGAAAACAAATAGTCTCTCATCCTGGCCGTGTTTTTGCTTTCTTAACCACCTGAAGGCTGTCAGCTGTGATCACCCGCAGCAACGTATCAACCAAGGACATTCACCATGAGCATCGATTTCACATCGACAATATACAAGGGATTAAGCGAAAACGAGGCCCTGGAAAGACGAAACACCGAGGGGTACAATGAACTGCCCTCATCCAAGCGTAAGAATATATTCTCCATGGCCCTGGGTGTAATCAAAGAGCCCATGTTCATTCTGCTGGTTTCCGCAGGGACATTGTATCTTATCCTTGGGGATGTGGGAGAAGGCGTGATTCTGCTCTGCTTTGTTTTCCTGATCATGGGCATTGAATTCCACCAGGAAAAAAAGACTGAAAGTGCCCTGGATGCTCTTCGGGATCTTGCCAGCCCCAGGGCGATGGTGATCAGGGACGGTGTGGCCAAACTTATCCCCAGCAGGGACATGGTGACCCGGGATATTTTCATTCTAAAAGAAGGCGATCGGGTTCCTGCCGATGCCCGGGTATTGCAGGGTTTGAACCTCTTGGCCGACGAATCGCTACTCACAGGGGAATCTGTTCCGGTTCGAAAAAGGGCCTGGACCGGAGACGAGCATCCCTTTTCACCCGGGGGCGACGATCTGCCTTATGTGTATTCAAGTTCCATGATTGTTCAGGGCAATGCCATTCTTGAGGCCACAGCCACAGGAATCCATACCGAAATCGGCAAAATCGGCAAAGCCATTGAAACCATCCCCGAAGAACCCTCCCGCCTGAAAAAAGAAATGCGGGGCCTGATCACCCGAATCGCTCTGATCGGAATCGCCTTATGCGTCCTTCTTGTCATTGTCTATGCATTGACTCGGGATAATTTATTAAACGGAATCCTGGCAGGCATCACCCTGGCCATGTCCATACTGCCCGAAGAATTCCCTGTGATTCTTACGGTATTCCTGGCCATCGGCGCCTTCCGCATGTCCCGGAAGCAGGTTCTGGCTCGGAAATCCTCCACCCTGGAAACCCTGGGTTCGACCACGGTTCTTTGCACGGACAAGACAGGCACCCTGACCTGCAACACCATGACCGTGAATTTACTTTACAACGGCAGGCACATCCATGACGTGATGAACTGCCGCACCTGCCCTGCGGCCTTTCACGATATTCTTGAATACGGTATTCTTGCCAGCCAGATCAATCCCTTTGACCCCATGGAAAAAGCCATTATTCAAATGGGGAGCCTTTATTTGACAACACCCCGTCACAATCACACCCATTACAAGGTGGTCAAGGAGTATCCCCTGTCCCAGAATCTTTTGGCCATGTCCAGGGTGTTTGTCCATGAAAAAACAGGAGAGCATATCATTGCCGCCAAGGGCGCTCCTGAAGCTATTTTTGATCTCTGTCACCTGCCGGACCATGAGAAACTCCTTTTTTCCCAAACCACCGAGGCCTTTGCCGAACAGGGCTTGCGGGTTCTTGGCGTGGCCATGTCCGAAAACAATCTGAGCCCCCTTCCGGAAAACCAGCATGATATTGAATTTAACTTTGTGGGCCTGGTGGGCATGAAAGACCCTATCCGGGAGCAGGTGCCCCAGGCTGTCGCTGAATGTTACATGGCCGGAGTCCGGGTGATTATGGTCACCGGAGACTATCCGGTGACAGCTCGAAATATCGGGCAGGAAATTGGCCTGAAAAATCCAGAACATGTGATCAGTGGCCAGGAGCTTAAGGTTATGAGCGAAGAGGAATTGAGCCAGCGTATCAAAGAGGTGAATATCTTTGCACGGGTCCTGCCCGAACAGAAACTGAACATTGTCCATGCCCTTAGAAAAAACAATGAAATCGTGGCCATGACCGGCGATGGCGTCAATGACGCCCCTGCCCTCAAGGCCTCGGACATAGGCATCTCCATGGGAAAAAAAGGCACCGATGTGGCCAGGGAATCCTCCCATCTGGTGATCATGGACGACAATTTTTCATCCATCGTCAGTGGCATGAAAATGGGCCGCCGCATCTTTGACAACCTCCAGAAAGCCCTGGCATACACCTTTGCCATCCACGTTCCCATCACAGGCCTGGCCCTGATTCCCGTTTTCTTTAAAGATCTTCCCCTCATGCTCTGGCCCGTGCATGTGGTTTTTCTGGAAATGATCATCGATCCGGCCTGCTCCATCATTTTTGAAGCGGAACAGGAAGAAAAGAACGTGATGAAACGGCCCCCCAAACCCCTGGATGAACCTTTTTTCGGAATAGAAAAAATCATGATGAGCTGCACCCAGGGGCTTTTCATCCTGGCGTCCGTGTTTCTTGTCTACGGTTTTGGCGTTTACTTGGGTTTCCCGGAACGGGAGATTCGGTCACTGACCTTCACCTGCCTGATCGCAGCTAACATCGCCACCATTTTATCCAACCGGTCCTGGACGCGGCATATATTCCAAATTCTTTTCATTCCCAATCCAACGGTCACATGGGTTTTGGGCGGCGCAATTTTTTTTCTGATTCTTGTTTTAAACGTGCCCCTGTTTCTGGATCTTTTCAAATTTCAACCCATCAGTCTTTTCAAGGCAGCCCTGGCCAGCCTCACAGGCCTTTTAAGCATCACCTGGTTTGAATGCTATAAATTTCTCAAACTGAAACACTAAATCCACCTCACTGTTTAAACGTTTTTATCCACCACCCGTTCGCGTAGCTCACTTCAAGGGCACGAAGAGCACAGCACGGCAGACAGTGTTCCAATGTCCGTGTCAGTCCGTGGTCGTCCACGAAAGAAATAGCCTGGACAAACACGGACATGTTCCGCAGACGGTGTTGCAAGGTTAAACTGCTTTTTTTCAAGCCCAGGCAACGCCTGGGATTTTTTATACTCACCAAGGACATAACGTTTAGTGTGGATCTGTTTTCGATTCTTCGTGTTCAGTGACCGGAAGGACCAGATGGTTGCGTCTCATGAACCAATGCGCCGGTGTGTGGCTGCAATCTGGCGGATCACCGGCTCCAAAACCCCGGCTTCACGGGCACATTGGGGCCATGTGGCCACGGCATCTAAGATCTCGCGAATGATCAACGTCGAATTTGAAATACTTATTGACTCGGCCACAGCCACCAAATCATCCAGGGTAAAATCATCGCGTTTCCCATGGATACTCATCTGGTGCATGCTGGTCCATTTCCCGGCCGGATTATGGGAATAGGTCACATCAAAGGCCGGTGAAAGTCTCCACACCCCATCGTGACCCATCAGAAAGGCAATGTTTTTTGTGTGATCATCCTGATTTCGCGCCATCACATTGAACACCATACGCCTGAACTGCTGAACAGCATCGGCTTTGGAAAGCCGCAATTTCCTCATGATGGAAAAAGCCTGTTCATAGCTAAAGGCCCCTGCCATGTTGAAATCATAATGGGCCAGACCGCATAAAGACTGAAGATGACGTTTTTCACCTGGCCTGCGATCAAATCGTTGGGTCAGAAAATGGGCTCTGCCGTTCTCTTCAAGAAGTCGACACTCGGACATGGCGATTCCCGCCTTTTTCGCCATCAGATAATACGCATACTCAATTCGGCCAAAGCCCCTGGGTTCTCCCAGCTCAAGGTCATCAACACCGTCAAATTTCAGAATCCAGTAATCATACCCCTCGGGTACATCCCCCTGGCCCGAAATTATGTGGTTCTCACGGTTCATGGCGATAATGGCCTTGGGCCGTGCCCCACCGGCCGAGGTTCCCACACGGATGATGTCCATCAAAGCATCGGCATTCTCCCTGTCCACGGGGCCCAGAGACACATCGAGTCTGCGGCGCTCAGCCATGATCTGCTGGGCCAAGGTCACCAGATTTGCGACCTCAACGGAAACATGCATGTCAAACTGCCGGTTGACGGATGGTTCAAACTCAAGGGCTCCCATCCCCCGGCTACCGGTATAACAAAGCCGTTCCACCGGGCTGAAGCTGTTTTTCTCCCGTCCCTGCCGCATCAGCCAGGCATCAATGATGCTGTTTCCGAATTTATCCGGCAGCGAATCGGCAAGCAGACCCGGAAGTCCCAGAAAGGTCTCCCTTTTCAGCCCCGGGAAATGAAATGTCCTGTCACCCTGCATGGCGTCCCTAAGACCCATGTGGATGGGAGAAATATCCAGCCCTTTTTTCACAAATTCAGAATCATATTCAAAGACGCCGTACTGCCCATCCTCAAGCCATGCCACCGCTCCCACAACATCACCCCATAAACGCACCACAGCCGTATCCACTTTGGCTACCATTTTCCATCTCCTTTGGAATCAGTCACCCCCCGTTTTCCGCTTGCCCTCTGGCGTTTTTTTCCCTTGAGTTTCACCAGCTGCAAAGGGCTCACCTGGACAGGGGGAATAAAGGCATCAAGAGAATCCAGGGCGCCCATTTCCCTCACCACCGCAACCAGCGTTGCGATCTTGCCCTTCCCCTTTTCAATGGCTTTGATTGAATTCACCGACACGGCCACCGCATCGGCCAACTGCTGCTGGGTCAGGTTCTTCCTTAGCCGAAGAGCCCTCAGCCGCTGGCCAAGCTCCGCCTCAATCCCCTTGTCCGTCATTGAATAATAGTCCATAATAAACCTAAAATTAATCATTAACATCAGTTATTAAACTTAAAAGCCTATTTTAAGCCCATTATAATAAATAATCATTAAATTGTCAATAAGTCCCATAAGTCCCATTATAAATAATAATATACCATTTATTGCCTATTACAATCAAAATATCACATTAATAGCTAATTTTTAATCTATTATAAACAAATCAAAAAACACCCCCGCCCCCAACAAACCATGGCACACCACTGAAAATGCACAGGATTATTGATTCCTGTTGAGTTTTGTATTTCCATAGCGCATGATGTAAGTGTAAAATTAAATACGTGCACCTAATGAATATGGAGTAGATATGCCCGCATCGCTGAAAAGCGTACTGTTTGACCCCCAGGATTATGAACTGCTTAACATTGTCAACGATGTGCTTGAAGGCGGCAAAGAGCGGCGCCATTTAAAAAACATCATCGGGTCCAACCTCCATCCCCACGGCATTGTTGAAATGGCAGCACCCAAAGCCCTTCGCATGGCCTATTCCATTGTCCATCTTATCGGCTCACTGGACGCAGACGAAGCCAAAGACCGCATCATGGCTTTACAGACCCTGAACTATGAGGTGATGAACAGCAAGGCCAGCACCTTCCGGTTCAATACAGCACGGGTTCTTCTCCAGATCATGAAAGAGCTGATACGCCACACCGGTGATAAGGAAGAAGCCCTGAAACTGGCCCATGATTTCAGAGCTGCGGCCACAGGCAACCAGAGGGTGGTTCGAAAACAGCTGCGGAAATTCCATTTACTGGAAATGCCTGAAGACTGGAACCAGCTGAGCTTTGACGATCATGTCCACGACGCCAACACCAAAGGCAGAAAATCTCCAACCCATCTGATCATGGATGCATGGATCAAAGGCATCCGCTTTCTCACGGTGATCTATTATAACTACATCGAACCCGAAGCCGCTTCGGAACTGATGGAAGCAGCCCAGATCATGGGTATCAGCGTGAGGATCGGTGTGGAATTCCCGGCCCGTTTCAGGGGGCGATACATCAATTTGATCTGGGGCGTACGGGGTTTGTCCCAGCCCCATAATTATCTGTCCTTTCTTTCCAAACCCCATGTGCTCGAATTCATGAACGAAAGCCGAAATGTTTCGGTGTACCAGCAGCAATATGTTTTCAAAATACTGTCCGAATTCAATAACAGACATATCCATTCCATCCGCAAGGAATTCAGTATCTTAATGGAGCCCATCTGCACAGACGGCTTTCTTCGTTCCGTTGGCACGGGCCAGCCGTCCTTGCTTCATCTGGCCAAGCACATTCACACCTGCATGATCCCGGCCATGAGGCGGAGACTTGAAGAGATTCGAAAGGACTATGCAAAGGACCCCAATCCGGAAAAGGACGCTTATTTTAACGAGGTGATCAGGGCCATGAACCATATTGACCCGGACATGGTGTATGACGCCTATTTATCACCCACGGCCAACCCCTCTGTCATCGATCCCAGGGACAGCCTGGAATCCGGTCCCCATGTCCCCCCCATGCTCATGCGTTCTCCCATTGAGCTGATCGATGACCTGAAACGAATTCGTCACGGCTCACGAATCACATTAAACTTGACCCATCTCACACCCGAGGATGTGCTGGAAGTTCTCTATGATTGCGGGGGGAATATCACCCACCTTGAGATATTCAATCTCAAGGATTCCATTGCCGGGAAAGCCCCTGATTACGAAGCCATCAACGGCTTGCAAATGGCACTGAACAGCGGCAATGCGGTTCGTCTGAAACGAATCATTCTGGACATCATCGACACATTGAAAAAGAAGGGGCAGACCCAGAGAGCCCAGAGAATCAATGAGATTCTCCTGGATATTTCCACATTCATGGATTTTTACAAGGACATCCCCTTAAAATCATGCATCGGGACCGACTCCACCGGCCATTCCCGTAAATATCCGGGCATGGGAATTGCCATTGCACGCACTCTCCCCAGGGCGGCCAGACGTGCCTTACGAAAAAACCAGCTCCAGTACCTCCCCATTCCTCTGAAGGTAAAAACCTGTTTTCGAGTCACAGGCTGCCCTGGCTCCATGATTAATCCTTTCATAAAATGGCTCAATAACCTGATCCGGTTTTTACCCTTTGCGGTTTTTTTTGGCCAGAAGCGAATCAAAGACTGGGTGATTCAGCCGGAATCCGTCCATTTCGATCCCAAGGGGAATATCATCACCATCGGAGGGATTGCCGATTCCAAAGACAATGGCCTTCATCTTGTCCCACGGGCTCTGCGTAAAAAGAAGGGGGGTATATCCTTTGCGTACATGAACAGTGGTTTGAAAAACGGCCTGAAGATCCTGTGCGGATTTATTCCAGCGTTTCTCACCTTTGCTCTGACCAAAGACTGGTGGGTCCTTGCCTATCTGGGAGCCTTTATATGGTTCGGCATAACCGGATTTCGAAACATTCTCCAATCTGTCCTTGGTGGGGGCGGATTCCGCAGGTCCCCTCTGGTCAGATGGAAAGATTATGTGAGCTGGCAACGTTTCAGCGATTCTCTGTTTTATACGGGATTTTCAGTGCCCCTTCTGGATTATCTGGTCAAAACCCTTGTCCTGGACAGGGGATTCGGAGTCACAACGAGTACGTCACCCCAAACCCTCTATGCCGTGATGGCCCTGGTCAACGGAGTCTACCTGTCTTCACACAATATGCTTCGCGGGCTTCCCAAAGGAGCTGTTTTCGGAAATTTTTTCCGGAGCATACTGTCCATACCCGTGGCCATTTTTTTCAACACTCTGGTGGGAGGCAGCCTTTATTTTCTTGGAATACCCAACGTCAACGACATCCTTCAAAAATGGGCCGCCGTCATTTCCAAAGCAGCGTCCGACTCCATGGCCGGGGTCATCGAAGGTATTGCAGATCGGTTTGAGAACATACGCCTGAGGCAGATTGATTACGATAAAAAACTGTCCCAGATCAGGGACGCCTACATCCGGCTGGAGATTCTCTTTCCCGAAACCGATGTGGAGACCTTCTTCAAGGCCCATGACCAGTTCGAAGATATGAATAAAACCAAACCTGTTGAGGGCATTGACCAGATATTAATTTTAAATGCCCTTGACCTCCTCTATTTCTGGATGTATCAACCCAGGGCACGGGATGTTTTCCGGGCCATGATCCGGGCCATGAGTGACGAAGAGCGGCGGGTACTTGTTCGCAGTCACCTTCTTCTGACGTACCAGAAAAAAATCAGCCTGATGTTTGTGGACGGCATCATCGGAAAACAATTTTCCAGGGGATTGTCCTTTTATCTGAGCCGGTCTGAAGGATACCTGAGGGAAGTGGAACGGATGGCAGGGAAAGCCTAAAGGGAAACATATGGAAAACCAACGACTAATAGATATTGAAATGAAAATGGCGTATCAGGAACGAATGATTGCCGAATTGAACACGGTGGTCTATGAGCAGCAGAAAACCTTGGATGAGCTGAAAGAAACTTCCGAACGTCTACTCGAACGTATGCTTGATCTTTCCCAGAATATGTCCCTTTCAATCGGTGGCAACGAAAGACCGCCACATTATTGATAGGCAAGGCATAGTGTTTGGCCGGGCGTGAAGGCATACGTGATGCGTATGTCGAACGTCCGGCCAAACACTATAACGCCGCATATGGGACTTTTTACGACGCCATCAAGATTCTACGATAAGGTTTTTCAACTCATTGGTATCATCATCTTTGACCGGGAAATGTGTCGCCAGCATGTCTCCCACCATGGTTACGGCTTCACAGATGGCATCGGCCTGGCGCTTTTGCTTGATTCCGCTGGTGATGTGATCCACAATCCAGACCCAGGCATCCTTGCCCACATGGGCATCAATCCCCTTGTCCGCAAGAACCATAACCTTACGTTCAAACACCGAAATAAACAAAAGGACACCGGTCTCATCCCGTGTGCGGTAAAGGCCTTCGCGGAAAAAAGCGGTGACAGCCGCTTCTCCCACTTCCTCGTCGATTTCCCGTTTGGAAATAAAAAACCGTTTGAACCCGGAAACATGTTTGATCAAGGCATGAAACACAAGAAAAAGCACTGAAAAAAAACCGATAAACACCCACATATTAGGTGTTCCCATCCATAAAAGACCGCAGACATAGACAGTGAGAATCACAGCCAATGGAAAAGAGAGGGCTGAAGCCCCCAGAACATCGGCCATGGGGTAGGTGTAACTGGAAGAAACCACCATGGGAACGATTTCTCCTGAGGTTCTGCCCTCGGCCTTTTCAACGGCCAAACGGATCTTTTCCCGGTCTTTTTCACTTAAGAATGCATCGGTCATATTTTTCATGGTCAACTTTGAAATCCTGTTTTGTTTTTATAAATAGCTCATTCGTTTGGATGATGGGTCTTCATAGAACATATAGGATAGATAAGACCTATGGGACGTATGAGACCTATGGGACGTATATCATTATTCACTGTGATATGTCCCTTCGTTGATCACCAGCCACCGGAGGCACCGCCGCCGCCAAAGCCGCCACCACCGCCGCTAAAACCGCCAAAGCCTCCGCCACCAAAGCCTCCGCCACCAAAACCACCGCCGCCACGATAACTGTGTGAGGACACCATATGGGAACCCAAAGACGACCCCATGGCCGAAAGGATAAGCCCGGAAAGGAGACCTATGGGAAAAAGAATCAGAAGCAAAACAAGCCCCCCGCCAAAAAACATCCCGCCAAACACGGGCAGCATGATGCCACCGGCAACGGCCCCGAGGCCCTTGTTAGCGCGGCCCAGTTGGGAAACAAGAAAGACAAAGGCAAGAATGGCAAACAAGGGGCCCTGGGATTTGGACCGGGATCTGTGTTTTACGGGGGATCCCTTGTATTCCCCACGCACCACGGAGATCATGGCGCCAACACCGGCACTGATCCCCTGGTTAAAATCCCCGCGTTTGAATTCGGGGACCACCACATTCCGTATAATCTGTCCGGCGATCAGGTCTGTCAATCGTCCTTCCAGTCCATAGCCCGCCTCAATGCGAAGTTTCCGGTCCTGTTTGGAAACGATGAAGATCGCGCCGTTGTCCAGATCTTTCTGACCGATTTTCCATGCCTCGGCCACACGGATGGAAAAGGTTTCAATGGCTTCTCCTTCTAAGGAGTTCACCGTTAAAACCACCACCTGTGTGGAATCACTCGTCTCCAGAGCCGAAAGCTGTGCCTCAAGGTCCTGGATGGTCCTTGAGGTCAACATGCCTGCGTAATCGTTAACCCGGCCCTTGAGAGGAGGCACGGCAATCTCCGCCTCTGCCCCCTGTGCAAAAACAAAAAACCCGGCCATGACCATGACGGAAACGGCGAGTATCCTCTGCCTGACTTTTTTGAATAAATTGTTTTTCATCCCGTGTCCTGATGGGTCTTCTATAAAATCAAAATTTTACCTGGGGTGCTGATTTTGAATCCGAATCAGCCTTGAAATACTCTTTGCGCTCCAGGTTCAAAAGCAGTTTGTTGGTCAGGCTGTTAGGAAATTTCCGGATGGACACGTTAAACTGCTCCACAGCCTGATTATATCGCTGGCGAGCCACATTGATACGGTTTTCCGTACCTTCGAGCTGGTCCTGAAGCGACATGAAATTCTGGTTGGCCTTCAAATCCGGGTATCGCTCCACCACCACCATCAGCCGTGACAAGGCCGAGGAAAGCATCCCCTGGGCTTTGCTCATTTGGGCCATGGCCTCGGGATTGCTCAGATCCTTGACCGAAAGCTGGGTCTGGGTTGCCTTGGCACGGGCTTCCACCACCCCCTGGAGTGTCTCCTGTTCATGGCTTGCATAGCCTTTGACAGTCTGGACCAGGTTGGGAATCAAATCCGCCCGGCGCTGGAGGTTGGACTCCACATCACCCCAGGCCTTGAAAACGCCTTCTTCATTTTGCTGAAGCGTGTTGTAACCACAGGATGAAAAACAAAACAGTGAGAAAAATATCGCCACAACGATCCCAAAACGTTTCATGCCATACTCCTTGATCATGTTAAAAGACAAGGGGCCCACAGGTTCCGTGGGCCCCACCTGATAATTTCCGGAATGTATAAATTCCGGCCATGGTATTACCTGACCCTGGTGGAGTCAATACTAAACCCATAATCACTCAACCATAGTCACTCAACATTGACTAAATCATCGTTCATTGAACGAACTCGCAAAACGTCGACAGATGGCTATGAAAAAAAGGTCCATAGACCAAACACTATAACGCCGCATATGGGACTTTTTACGACGTCATCTTGTTTCACCACCATGCACTATCCGGCATGTCACCATCCAGATCAAAGCCCTGACCGATCATCGGGGTCACCACACGCACATTGTCTTGTCCGGCCTTTGCAAGCAATCGTTCCACAGGTTCGGTCCAGGAATGAATGCTCAAGTTAAATCTGGCCCAATGGATGGGCATAAGGGCCCTGCCCTTCAGATCTTGATGGGCCTGGACTGTCTGCTCAGGAAGCATGTGGATATTGGGCCAGTATTTGCTGTAAGCCCCACATTCCAGAAAGGTCAGGTCAAAGGGGCCATAAGACTCTCCGATCTTCATAAACCCCTGATCATAGCCCGAATCTCCACCAAAAAAAAGACGTTTCCCTGCCCCCTCAATGACAAAGGACGCCCACAGGGTCTTGAACCTGTCAAAGGGCCCACGTCCGGAAAAATGGCGTGATGGCGTGGCCGTCAGGGTAATGCCGTCAATGCAGACACTCTCTTCCCAGTCGCATTCGTGAATTTTTTCAGGCAAGACCCCCCAGGATTCAAGATGACTTCCCAGGCCCAAGGGGACCACATAGTGACGGGTTTTTTTATCCAGGGCCCGAATGGCCTTGATGTCCAGATGATCGTAATGATCATGGGAAATAACCATAATATGAATTTCAGGGAGCTTAAGAGGAGACACGAGGCCCTGGTCGTAAAAACTCTTTGGGCCTGCAACGACAAGGGGGGACGCCCTGCGACTAAGCACAGGATCGGTGACAATGTTTTTCCCGTCCAGTTGAATCAAAAGACAGGAATGCCCCAGCCAGAATATACGGCAGGAACCGGGTAAAGCTGCCTCAAGCGTCCGGGTATCCAAGGGTTCAACAGGTATAGGTTTTTCCGGGAATCGCTTGTTCCGGGTCAGGGCAAAATCAAGAACCGCCAGCAAGCGGTTAGGCAAAGACCCCAGCAAGGCTGTGGATTCCTGATTCCGGAATCTCCCCCGTCGATAATGGGAGGATGAACGGATGCGTTCCAAACGATGGGATGAATGCCCTCCCCCCAATTGGGGAGACAGGAATAAAAAGGCTCCGATGCCGAAACATAAAAGACAAAAAACAATGAGTATTGGATTTAAAAACATGCTGATATCCTTCACGATAAATTCAAGCCCTAATGGCTCCGTTCCCATACCCTTACACCATACACATGGAAAAGCCGATTGAAATCTATTCCCCCCCTATGGTATAACCTAGACGAATGATGCATCAATCATTTCATTTTCCACAGCGCATTTTCAGATCATCTGTCCAGGAGGTTAACGATGCCTTTTGATTATTTTTTAAAGTATCACGAAAAATATGACATCCGGATTTTTGACGATAAACAGGATATAAACCTGTTGAAAAACACCCATATCTGCTTTATCGGGAGTCCCAGAAAACACCCTGAGCGAGAAGATAAAATTATCCTGGTGGCAGACCAGTTCGGAAACCATCCCACGTATTTTGAATTCAGGCTCAAGGACATTTCCTATGTGGAACGACTTTCCAATGAAGTCACTCTTGAGGGTGACACCACAATCACGGCCCGAATCTGGGTTAAAAAGGGCAGTGTGGGCATCCGCTGCATCCCTTTTGTGGTTGAAAACATCAACGTTTCTAAAATCTTTTAATGCCATGCCAGTTCCTTCGTCAGTAACTCAGCGAGGCCGTTTATACCCGAAATAATCAAGCTCAAATCGGTAATTGGCCTCGACGATGGCATAGCTGGACTCATCATAATAGTCCCTTAGGTCAATGCATCTGTCCCGAACCCCTGCTTTTAAAACAGGGATGTCATGGGGTTCAAAGGGCAGACCCAGATGATCGCAGACATGACAGATACCTTCTTTCAGATGTTCATAACGAATAAAATAATCCATGGCGATCAGATTATTTATCATGTAGGTTTCCCTGTCCATAACCTTTTGATTTTCTTTAAGCCAGGCCCTGAACTGCCGGACCAGAAGATCCGGCTCAATACCAGGCTCAGGGGGTCTTTGTGTTCCAAAGAAATGAAAGGCGGAAACCACCTTGTCAAAGGGGTTTCTGACCACGCAGAATTTAAAATAGTTACGCCAGATCTCCTGGCCGATCAGCCCGCAAATGTCTGCCGCCGGCATATGGTTCCACCAGGTTTTATCACCTGATTGGCTGCCACGAAAACCAATGATGCCTTGCTCGCAGACTGTCTCATCCCTGGCATGCGAAAATGTCCAGTCCCCTTCTGGAAGGCAGTATTTTTCAAAATAGGACTCCACCGACGTCCCCGCCGTTTTCCTGGTTTTGGTGTAGATGAATTTTTTTCTGTGACTGACAAGCATACATAAACCAAGTCTTTCACGCAGTCATAATCTTTAGCATACGTATAAAAACATTATTGACAGGAAACCAAAATTAACTCACATATAAATGCATTTATCATGTTATAATCATATGTGTCCAATCATAACAGATGTATCGCTTACCAAAGGGGCTCTCTCAGATGGAATTGGTACAAGGATATGACATTCTCGAAACGATGGCTGGAACAAAAGAATCCCACCTTTACCGGGGCCGAAAAACAGGGAAAAACCATTCGGTCATTATTAAAACATTTAAGACAGGGAAACACAGCCCCGCAGAAATCGCAAGATTCAAGCAGGACTATTTGCTTATCAAAACATCCGAATTGGATGGCATCATCAACATCCTTGAGATCATTGAGCAACCCGGGCAGTTTGCTCTGATTCTGGAAGATTTTTCAGGCATTTCAATCCATCGCGCTTTAAAAAATGGATCATTCGATTTAAAGTCGTTCTTGGAAACAGCCATCCCCATATCAAACACATTGGGGCAGCTTCACCAAAAAAATATTGTTCACCAGGCGATAAAACCCCACAACATCTTTGTAAATGCAGACACTGGCGAAATTAAACTCGCCAATTTCGGAGTTTCAACATCTCTGACCCGCAACAAAAAGATCGTATCAGTCTCGGATAACATTGAGGACACCCTGACATACATATCCCCCGAGCAGACAGGACGAATGAACCGGATTGTTGACTACCGGACCGATTTTTACTCTCTGGGCATCACCTTTTATGAAATGCTGACAGGTGCCCCTCCCTTTTTGACCAAAGACCCCATGGAGATGATCTACTCCCACATCGCCAGAAAACCGTTGCCTGCCAAGGATAAAAATCCGAATATTCCACAGGTCCTCTCGGATATCATCGACAAATTGCTGTTTAAAACACCCGAAGAGCGTTATCAAAACGGGTTCGGTCTTCTGGCCGATCTCACGGAATGTCTTTTCCGATTGAAGAAATACGGCCGGATTGAAGACTTTGATATTTCAAAAAAAGACGTCCCCATCAAGTTCATCATTCCCCAGAGTCTGCATGGAAGGGAAAAGGAACTCAACGCGTTGATGTCATGTTTTGAACGGGTGAGCCATGGTAGCAAAGAGCTTATGGTGGTGACAGGTGATCCTGGAATCGGGAAGTCAACGTTAATCAATGAGGTGCACAAACCTATTCTGGAGAAACGAGGATTTTTTCTCTCAGGCAATTTTGATCAGTTCAGACGGGATGTCCCATATAGCGCTTTAATCCAGGCACTTCAGGGCCTGATACAGCAATTATTATCCCAAAACGAAGAACAGATAAACCTATGGAAAGAAAAATTGCTGTCAGCCTTTGGGGGAAACGGGGGGCTCATCACCTCGGTCATGCCAAAGCTCGAACTGATCATCGGTAAACAGCCCGAGCTTGAATGGATTGAATCGGATGAGGCCAGAACCGCTTTTTACACAACGCTTAAAAATATGATTAACGTGTTTGCGGCACCGGAACACCCCCTTGTTCTTTTTCTGGACGATCTTCAATGGGCAGACACGGCAAGTACGGTTTTTATCAGACGGATTATCGCTGAACATGATCTAAAATCCTTACTTTTGATCATCGCTTACAGAAAAAATGAAATTGATGAAACCCATCCTGTCAGTACCTTGATGCGCAAACTGAAAAAATCCATCTCACAGACCAGTGAGATTCATATGGGCCCCCTGGATGTGAATGCTGTCAATGATCTGGTGGCTCATTTTCTTCACGTGGATAAGGCTATATCATTTCCCCTTGCTGCTCTGGTCTATTCGAAAACCCTTGGAAATCCATTTTTTGTCAATCAGTTTTTTAAGACCCTCTATGACCAAAAGGTATTGCATGTGGACCCTGCCATGGGATGGGCATGGGACCTTGAAAAGATAAAAAACATGAAGGTCACTGACAACGTGGTGGATCTTCTGTCAGATAAAATTACGTGTCTGCCAGTACCTGCCCAACAGGTTCTGAAGGTTTGCGCATGCATTGGAAACCGATTTGATCTGGTGACACTGTCATTGATTCTTGAAAAAACCCTGGATGAAACCCTGACCATCCTGGCCCAGTTAACGGAAGAAGGCCTGATTTCAGTGTTTGAAGACATGTATCGATTTCATCATGAACGAATACACGAAGCGGCTTATTCCCTGCTCGCAGATCACGAAAAAACGGCCATGCATTGGCGTATAGGGAACCTGGAGCTTCAGAACTCGAACACGGATTCACGTGAGGAAAAAATACTCTATCTGGTGAATCAGCTGAACACAGGAAGCGTTCATGCACAAACCCCGGACGAAAGATTCCGTCTTGTAGAACTCAATATCAAGGCGGCGAAAACCGCAAAACGATCGGCAGCATTTGAATCTTCTTTAGAATTTTTAAAGAAAGGCATCGCTCTTTTAGGTGACAGGGCTTGGGAAGAAACCTATGAGGCAGCCCTCAAACTCCACATCGAGGCCGGGATCGCCTGCTTTCGTATCAACCAGGATGAAGAGATGACCCGATATTGTCAGGTTGTTATAGACCATGCGCGGGATGTCCTTGATATGACCAGGGTCTACGAGATAATGATTATTGCAAGGGCCAACCAGAACAAGCTCAAGGAGTCTCTGGCGATCTCCCTGGAGGTTCTGGGCTTATTGGGCATACACTTTCCTCGAACTCCGAACAAACGGCACATGCATATCGAATATGCCAAATTAGAGCACCATTTAACAGAAACGGGGATCTGTGGGTTGTCTGACCTGCCCAAAATGACGGATCCTTATAAAATCGCGACCGTGCGTATTTTACTTAGAATGACTCTGTCAGCCATAACCCTGAATATACCGCTTTATGTTCTTGCTGTCATGAAACGGTTTGAGCTTTCAACCACCCACGGGTTTGTCCCTGAATCCATTCCGACCTTTGCCACCCTGGGGTCCATACTTTGCGGGATATTTGATAAAATCCATGCAGGAACCCGTCTTTGCAGGGCCGCAATTGATATTGCAGATCAATACAATCTTGTGCCTGAAAAATTATCTGCAAACATGTATTTCGATTCAAGTGTCAGCTTTTGGACTGAGCATCTAAACAGTAAAATAAGCCATCTTCTGGAACTCTCCCGAGACCTTTCCCAGATCGGCCATGTTCAACCAGCGGCTTTGTGCCTCACGTTCTATGCAGGGATTTTGTATACAGGAAAAAATCTGTCTGAGCTTGAAAAAGAATTTGCACAACATTCAAAACAACTGTCAAAAATGGGCTTTTCATACGGCGTTATTATTTATCAGATTTATATGCAGCAGATACAGAACCTGACAGGAGGTGCCGAGAATCCTGCCCGTATCCAGGGAAAGATATTTAACCTACCGGAATTCCTTCCCATTTTGAAAGAAATCGGTGCATCAATCTTCATTGCCTTGGCCACTCTCCATGAAATGATGGCCGCCTATATGTTCGAAGACTACGCCTATGCTGAAAAATCTGCAAAAAAAACCGATGAATATATTGATTTTACCAAAGAGATACATGTTTATCCCATTATGGTCTTTTATATGTCACTTTCGCGCCTTGCCGTTTATCCCGAGGCAGAACCCCATGAACAAAAAAAAATACGACACCATGTAAACACAAACCAGAAAAAAATGCTGTTCTGGGCTGAATACGGCCCCATGAACATTCTCCATCACTATTATCTGGTGGAAGCCGAGCTTTCCCGGGTCACGGGGAAACAGGAAAGGGCTTCAGAATACTATGACAAGGCAGTTGCAGCGTCTATTGAGCATGGATATATCCAATATGAGGCCCTTTCCAATGAGCTTGCAGCAAAATTCTGGTTGAACAGAGAAAAGCAGCTATTTGCAAGAGCCTATATGGAAAATGCCTTGGAAGCCTATTCCCGATGGGGAGCAAAGGCCAAGGTCGAGCATCTTATAAAAACATATCCCTCCTTGATCCGACGATTTGATAACCCTGCCCGAGAGCGTGAAAGCGCACCCGGTTCAACGACCATGGATAACTTAGACATGGTCACCATTGTCAAGACCACCCAGGCCCTTTCCATTGAAATGGATCTTGAAAAACTGATTAACAAAATGATGCATCTGTCCATTGAAAACGCAGGAGCCCAAAAGGGGTTTTTAATCCTGGAAAAAGACAAACATCTTTATGTTGTGGCCGAAGGAGGCCCTGACAAGGACATCCGGGTGCAAAAAGGCGTTTCAATACACAGTCATGGGGACCTATCCTATTCCATTGTCTATTATGTGGCCCGGACAAAAGAAATCCTTATTTTGAACCATGCTGTATCCGAGGGTCCTTTTACCAATGACCCCTATGTCATAAAAAATCAGCCCAAATCAATTCTATGCCTGCCGGTGATCCGTCAGTCAAAACTGGTGGGAGTTCTCTATCTTGAAAATAACATTGCCGTTGGGGCATTTACACCGGACCGTGTCGAAGTGCTGGCCCTGCTCTCATCCCAGGCCGCCATCTCCATTGAAAATGCAAGGCTGTATGAAAATGTCAGGCGGGCCCGGGAGCATGTTCACAATCTCCTTGAAACAGCCAACGAAGGATTCTGGCAGATAGACCATGAGGGCATGACAAGGGATGTCAATCCTGAAATGTGCCTGATTCTTGGCCGCCCACGTGAAGAGATTGTCGGCCATAGCTTTTTTGAGTTTGTTGATGAAAAAAACATCGCCTCGGCCCTCAGCCAGAGAGGTGATTTAAAACACCAGAAAAAAAGCATTTATGAAGCGGCGTTGATTCGCCCGGATGGAACCACGGTGGATTGTCTTTTCAAGGCCACATCGATCCATGAAGGAGAGAATCCGGGATCATTTGCCATGGTCACGGACATCACGGAACGAAAACGTGCTGAAGAAGAAATCAAAACCTTAAACGCGGAACTTGAACTACGGGTCATGGTCAGAACAAAAGAATTGAACCTGACCCTGGAAAAAGTAGAAAAAGCCAACACACATATCATGGAGAGCATCCGATATGCAAAAATGATCCAGCAATCCCTGTTGCCAAATCTGAATCAGGTCAAGACCTGGCTGCCCAATAGCTTTTTTATCTGGGAGCCGAGGGACATCATTGGGGGTGATTTTTTCTATGCTGATGTATTTGAAAATGGATTTATTTTGGCTGTTGTCGATTGCACAGGCCACGGGGTCCCGGGGGCATTTATGACCATGATTGCAGCCTCCGGATTAAGGAGGGTCATTCGGGATGATGGCTGTCGCGCCCCGGCCGACATCCTTAAACGGCTCAATGCCATTGTCAAGACCTCCCTTCAGCAGGACACAAAACATGCCTTGTCCGATGACGGCCTGGATGCAGGGATCTGCTCTATGAATTACGAGTCACATATCCTGACATTCGCCGGTGCCAGGCTGCCACTGCTTTGCACGAACAAGGGAGAGTTGACCGTGATAAGCGGGGACAAGCAGAGCATTGGGTATTCCCATTCGGATTTAAATTATTCATACACCGAACACCGGATCCCCTTACATAATGGTCAACGGTTCTATCTATCCACAGACGGCTTTGTGGATCAACTGGGTGGGATTCATAGACGCCGTTTCGGCCGAAAGCGATTTCAAGACATCATCATGGAGAACAGCCATAAACCCTTTGACGAGCAACAGGAAATTTTAATTCAGGCATTCAAAGATCATAAAAAAACCAATGATCAACAGGATGATGTGACTGTTGTTGGGTTTGGGGTGATATAGGCCGGGACCCATGGGACTTATGAGGCCTAATGTGCAGAAATACGAATTTATTTACCACTCGGGTTCAGGATCAGGGAGGATTTTGCCGTGTTTTTCATGGTAATTGTCTTCGACCTCAACCTTGAGGGTGTTTAAAAACAAAGCCACCATGTTCCAGTAGCCAATGGCAAGGGTAAGTTCGGTCAGGCTCTGTTTTGAAAGAAAGATGGCTGCATCCTGGAAGGTCTGATCCGTGGGCCGGGTGTCTCTGATGACCTCATCGGTGTAACGAAGTATGGTGCGTTCTTCCGGGCTGAATAGATTGGAAGACTCCCAGTTGATGAGCCCAGTCACTTGTTCTGCAGTAATTCCCGTAGTAAACGCCAGGGGCACATGCTGGGCCCATTCGTAACGGGATTTTTTTAATATGGCGATCCTGAGAATAACAAGTTCCCTGTATTTCGGGTTCAGTTCCGCATCAAAGAAGAGTTTGCCCCCAAGCATTCCAAAGGCATCATACACAACCGGAGAATTTGCAAGCACTTTAAACACATTCAGCGAATCGTCCCAGTTCAAATTATGTTTGTTGATTTCCGCTTGTTTTTCCGGTGACAGCTCATCGTAGGTAACATAGGGTATTCTCGGCATGATATCTCCTTTGTAATCATTCAAATTCCTACGACACCATACTTAATTCACGGATACTTGCCAAGACTTAACTGTATATGGAATTTTATAAGATTGAGTGCCAATCGGCGGGCACAGCCCGCCCTACGAAGTCTTTCGCAATAATCAACAATCAGGTAATGCACACATCATACTTACTCAGTTAAAATTTTCATACGTCCCATGGGTCCTATAAGTCCCATAAGATCTATAAGACCTATAGGGCTTATGTCATTTTTATATCATGTTTGGTTAAACAGTTTCTGTTTGCGCTGTTTTTAATCCATTCCGGGACGTCCTATTCCACAATAAATGCTGTGGGTGGGGACCAATCACTATGAATCATCTGTGACGTTTTATCTAAGCCCCTCAGGCGTGTTCGCACGGCATAGCTATCAGACTGAAGTTTTGAAAATGTAATCGAGGTGTCGCTTATTCCTTCGTAAACGGTTCGCCAAACTCCGTCGACGGATTGAAGTTGGACATCAAAGCCGACTCCGTCTGGTGGGGGCGCGACACCGAGTGCAACGCTCACGTCGCCGCTTGGTGTTAACGATTCAAGCATGCGGGTGGGTATCGCCAGGGTCCCCTCAAATCCTGCGACCCTATCACGGTAGTTAAACGTACCCGCCCAGGGGATCTTCACCCACCACGTCTCGGGATTGTGAGAACGAACCCCATTTATCACCTGTGATTCCCACAAAACCAAACCGCTTGACTCGGTGGACGAGTGGTAGTCATCACCGGTGTTGGCCCACTCAAAACGGTTACCCATTTGGCCGACCAAGGTTCTGGGTGTAAAGCCTTCATCGCTGATGGTGATGCGTTGGACGTGAGTACTATCGACCGGAATGGTGGGTAAATCCAGCCACGAGGATTTATTGCCACCGGTGTAGATTTTTACGGTACCCGCCCTGGATGAAAAGGTTTGGTAAGCTGGAATCTTGAGGTTCAGTACTGACTCGGAAAGACAGGGGAGCAGCTGCCCACTGTAAATGACTTCACCGCGCATATAGCGCCTGCCGCAGTAAATGGTCATCCCAATGCGATGTCCAGCTTTGAAAACCATGCTGGTCGGCCAGATTTCCACGTCCACAGGGACCGGCACGCCCGGTTCAAGCCAGTCGTTTTCGGTAAAAAGATAATAGGGCTGATGGGGCAGCGAACGCTCAGGATCCAGGGCTCTAAGGGAAGCACGTAGCCATCCCCGGGAGACCGGTTCATCAGGCGATCCGGCAAGGTAATAGGCGAAACGCGTTTCCTTACCGTCCTGATCGAAATCATTCAACTCCACAATGAGATCCACGTCATCCTTGGAGCTGGACACCCAGAAATGGGCGCTCAGGGGTCCGGCGATTTGAACATCCTCTTCCAACGGTTCCGTGAGGAACCTTATCTGATCGCCACTGACGAGGTCCTCACGTTCCCACATCGCTTTAGCCGAACTGCTAATCAGCGGATTTTTCGTTCTCAGACCCTTGGTTCTGGCGTCAAGGTAATACTTTTTCCATTCGGTCTGCTCAAGCGGCCATGTGTCCCCATAGACATGAGTAAAGGTACCCGAGCCGGTTCGAAGCTGAATATCTATGGCAGGCTCACTCTCAATCCCCGTATCAACTCCCTTGAGCCAATGGTCTAAGAAGCGCAGAACTGTCCGGTTGGCCCAGGGCTGATAGGCCGACCCCCAATGGGTTCCGGTGTATAAAAGCAGCTTTTTATTTGGACTTTTTGCCTCCCTGAAAGCAAACACATTGCCTCGTAGGTGAAGGTCCGGATCATTAAGGTTACCCACGGAAAGCATGGGGACATCAATGTCGGAAATCACGTCCAAAAGAGCGGGGGTGCTGCCGGCAGGTCGCGTCAGGCTATTTGCTCCATATCTCCAGAGATCGTCCATTAAAGGGTAATCCAAGACCATATTGACATAATCTGTTGCCGTCCACGGATTGTTTGCTGTGAATTTCATTAACATGGAAAAAGCAAATCCGAACATGCACGGAATGCCTCCCCGGTAGGCGATGTCACGGTAAGGATCCGAAAGACCCTCCCAGGGAACAATCGCTTTCAGATGAGGGGGATGAAGACCCGCGACAAAATACTGGGAAAACGCGTAGTAAGATATACCGTATAGCCCGATGTTACCACTGCTCCATGGTTGTACGGCGGCCCACTCAATCGCGTCGTAGAAGTCCACAAACTCCTGGTAGTCTAAAACAGACGTTTGTCCTTCCGAGCCCCCATACCCACGAGGACTAAAGGAAATATAGATATAACCACGAGGAACCCAGTACTCCGGATTTGCCTGCTCAAAGTACCAGTGCTCGGTTCCGACTCCCCCGTTGTCATCAACGCCCAAACGCATTTTTTGGTGACGCGGGAAAGGCGCTTGAGCCATGATCACCGGATAGACGCCGGGATCGTCAGGGCGAAAGACATCGCCCATGAGGATGACCCCATCGCTCATGGGGATCTCGATATTGTATTCAGTGATCATTCCGTGACCGGTTGGCTGGCTAAGTCCATAGTCATAGAGGCCATCGTCGACATAAGACGAGATCGCGCAAATAGAAGTGGTGGCTGACATGGCCACGAAAACACTCGATAAAATAAGTCCTGAAAATTGTCGTAGAAAATAATATGATCTCATGGAACCTCCCGTTTGTTAAGGCCTGTCATTAAGATTATTTATTTCTTACATATTTTAGTGATTAGAATGCGTTATAATTATGTAATTCATAACACTTTTACTTGTCAAGAACTAATTAGAATGCGTTCTGAATAGCGAAAGGCCTCTTATTTTTTGGGCTGGGAAGTCGGTTCGGGGATCTGGGTGATGGTCGTATAGGACTTAGGGGACCTATGGGACTTATACGACCTATGGACAATCTGCTGAAATACTGATTAATTTGCCACATGTGGCTTTTTATAGCTATATTAATCCATATAATGGGTCATGGCAAAAATAATTTATCCGGTTCTCTAAGAAACTCAAGTAAAAATCCAATGTGTCTTTATCCTTAAATCGACCGTGTTGGGATAATCGAAATCGCTATGGATTTTCGGAATTCGATTTCGATCCCGATAGCGATTTCGATTTCGACATACGCTCATGTATGCCGTAACCCAGGCCAAACACTATGCCTTGCCTATGGGCCTTTTTCCATAGCCATCTTTGATACTTTTTACGAGTGCATCAATGTTCATCGTGCGTCTTGTTTAAAAATCCGCCCTGTGGTAAATTTAATAAGATTTATTATTGCAGACAATTATTGTTGACACACACTAAATTCCACCCTTTATTTTCTGAGTTCCTTAAACGGCATAGCCCATTTCACCGGCCATGAAACTGTTTTGAGCTGAACCGGATTGTGGTACCTCTTTTCATTGAGCATTCAGGAGACATCTGGGCATGGCTGATTTTGGTCCTTATCATTTCAAGGAAAAATTACCTGAAACAATGCATTCCGTGGTTTACCGTGGCAATAAAGAATCGGAAGACCGAAGCGTCATCATCAAGGTGCTTAAAACCAAATATCCCACCCCACCCGAGATCGCGCGGTTCAGACAGGGACTTCAGCGTGTCAGAAATCTTGATATGGACGGAATCATCAAAACCTTTGACCTGGTTGAACATGATAACAGATTCGCCATCATCGAAGAGGATTTTAACGGAACGCCCCTCAGTGAGCTGATCCGATCAGACCAAGTCGACTTAACATTTTTTTTAAACATCGCGGGTAAAGTGGCTGAGACCCTTGGACTTGTTCATCAAAAAAATATCGTCCACCTGGATATCAAGCCGTTGAACATCCTGGTGAATGCGGATCAGAACACGGTGAAGATTGCCAATTTCGGTATTTTCGCAGCCTTAACGCACGCCAATGAGGGAATCTACAACCCGGAGGTGATCCAAGGCACCCTTTCGTATATGTCTCCTGAACAGACCGGCCGAATGAACCGGAACGTGGATTACCGCGCGGACCTGTATTCCCTTGGGATCACATGTTATGAAATGCTCACGGGTACAGTACCGTTCACGTCAAAAGACCCCATGGAGATGATTCATGCGCATATCGCGCGCAGACCTGTGGCCCCGGATCAAGTCGACGCATCGATTCCGCCGGTTATCTCCGGGATTATCATGAAGCTTTTATCTAAAAATCCGGAAGAGCGCTATCAAAACAGCATGGGTCTGGCCGCCGATATTGACATGTGCCTCAATCAACTGATCCGTCAAAACAAAATCGATTCCTTTCCTTTAGCAAGCCAGGATATACCCATCCGGTTTAATATTCCCCAGCGCCTTGTGGGCCGTGAGACTGAGCTGGAAACCTTACGTTCATCCTTTGAGCGGGTGGCAAAAGGACGCAGCGAAATTGTCCGTGTTCTGGGCCATCCGGGAATTGGCAAATCAGCGATGATCCATGCCATACACACGCCTGTGGTGGCAAATAAGGGGTATTTCATTTCCGGCAAATATGACCAGTTTAGAAAAGACGTCCCCTACAGCGCGTTTATCCAGGCATTTCAGAGCCTCATACGCCAGATCATCACCGAAAGCGAAGACCGGATCCATTCATGGAAGAACCGGCTGTTAAACGCTCTCGGCCCAAACGGCAAGGTCATCACGGACGTTATTCCTGAATTGGAACTTATTATAGGTACACAGCCGGATGTCCCGGATCTTAATCCCGAGGAATCACAAAACAGATTTAATCTGGCATTTAAAAATTTCATTCATGTTTTTACGACAAAAGACCATCCTCTTTCTCTGTTTTTGGACGACGTGCAGTGGGCGGATATGGCCAGTCTTAACCTGATAAAAACGGTTATAATCAATCCTGAAACAAGCTATTTTCTCTTAATCTGCGCATACAGAGATAACGAGGTCAACCGATCGCACCCCCTTTCAATCACCTTTGATGACATCATCAAAAAAGAGAAAATCATAAACAGCATCGTGCTTGGTCCCCTTTCTTCAACCCATGTCAATAAGATACTTATGGAGTTGCTGAGATGTCACACAGAAAAATCCATGCCCCTGGCCGATCTGATCCATAAAAAAACAGCAGGCAATCCCTTCTTTGTCATACAGTTTCTGAAAAACCTTTATGACACCCGTATTCTGGATATCGATCCAAAAACCGGCTGGCAGTGGGATCTCAGCCTGATTCAACAGATGCAGTTCACCGATAATGTGGTTGAGTTCCTGGCCGGAAAAATTTCAAGGCTCACGAATAAAACACAGGATATCGTAAAGATCTGCGCATGCATCGGAAACAGATTTGACATTGAGACCTTAGCCATGGTGTCCGGGAAATCCATCGAGGAAATCCTTGGGGATCTCTCCGTGGCGATTCATGAGGATTTAATACGCCTCCATGGCGATTTGTACATGTTTCTTCATGACCGGATTCAGGAGGCAGCCTATTCCCTGATCCCGGAAAATGAAAAGAGTAAGACCCACTACCGGATCGGAACCAATGTGCTTAAAAAAAGCAGCCCCGAAGATCTGAATGAAAAGATATTTTATATTGTCGATCAAATCAACAGTGGGATCTCACTCGTAACTGGGGCAGATGAAAAGATTACCCATGCAAAATTAAATCTAAGCGCCGCTCAAAAGGCGAAGAGTTCCACTGCGTATGCCTCCGCTATCATCTATTTAAAAACAGGCGAAAGCCTCCTTCCTGAAGACTGCTGGAAGAGCCATTATCAACTCACCTATTCCCTGTACAGAGAAATGATCGAATGTTTTTATCTCAATCTGAACTTCAGGGAGACTGAAAACATATTACAGATTGTCCTGAAAAACGTAACATCCAATATTGACAGGGCAAACATCTATACCTTGATTATCCTGCTCTATACATCCCAGGGAAATTACAAAGAAGCTCTAAGGCTGGGTTATGAAGGAATGCGACTGGTTGGTTTCAAACTACCGGATAAGGTAAGCGATGCAAGAGTGGTGTTGGAGCTGCTCAAGTACAGAATCAAATTCGGCAGAAGAAGAATCGAAGATTTGATTGATTTGCCCCTGATGACAGACCCGGCCAAGTTAGCCTATAACAATCTGGCAATTCATACAGGCATCGTGGCCTATTATACGGATCCTAATATATTCGCGTACTTATCCATAAAAGGCGGCATATATCAGCTAAAAGACGGCACGTTTGAAGCCGTCGCGTTCAGTTTCATTACCATTGGTTCCATTTTGGGATCGGCCCTTGGTTTGTATTCCCATGGTTTTCGGTTTGGAGAAACCGCGCTGAAGCTCAGCGAACGATTTGCATCCTCAAAAAACAGGTGCCGGTTCAAATTTATTTTTGCCTTTTCTCTGCAACACTGGAGGAAACACGCGAAATATAACCTGGATTATTTTCGGGAGGCCTATAAAGAAGGCCTGGATACAGGGAATTTGTTGTTCGGCAGCCACAGCATTAAACTTCTGGGTGAAACCCATTGGATGTTGGGCAGCAATATCGATGAATTTCTCGAGGAATATGAAAACTATCGCTATTTTCAAATGGAAAGCAATGACCCGTTTAACCGGTATAATTTTCTGGCCATGGTACAGACATGCCTGTGTTTAAAGGGCCTGACCGACCGGAGGGGCGAGTTGGCCACCAAGGATTTCGTTCCTGACGACCATTTTAAATTTTACAGGGAAACGAATAATCTGGTTGGGACCTATCTTTTCTCTCTGATCATGCTTCAGCTTCATTATCTGTTCGGAAATTTTTCCAAATGCCCCCCTCTTTTCAACAGATTGGACGACCTGACAAAGAAAAAAATTTATTTAGGAAGCCTTCACGTCCCTGAAGCCAACTTTTATACCTCCCTTGCCATTTTGGCCCTGTATCCCCAACTCCCGTCCATGGAAAAAAGAAAATACAGCCGTATCCTAAAGCAAAATCAGGGGAAGATGAATCTCTGGACAAAGAACTGCCCTGAAAACTTTGAGCACAAATATCTTTTGGTTGAAGCCGAACGCGCTCGTATTAAGGGAAAGCGCAAAAAAGCCGCAGCCTTTTATGACCGGGCCATCGCATCAGCACATGACAATGGCTATACCCAGAACGAGGCCATTGCTAATGAGCGTGCGGCACTGTTTTTCCGTGAAACAGGCGATATGGAACAGGCGTGTCAATACATGAAGAACGCTCAGTACGGCTACATAAAATGGGGAGCAACAGCCAAGGTCAAAGACCTGGAAAAAAAATACCCGGAACTTATGATTGATACCTTGGGAAAAACGCCGGGCACGGGTTCAGGGGCGGACAACACCGATTCATCGGTGGCCCTCGATCTTACAACCATCATCAAAGCATTCCAGGCCTTGTCCAGCGAGATAGATCTGGAAAAACTCCTTGTGGATATCATGACGCTTTCCATCGAAAACGCCGGAGCGCAAACAGGATGTTTGATCCTTGAAAACGAATACGATAAAAAACTCTACGTCGAAGCCGAGGGCGGTAGGGATAAAAGTGTTCATGCTCAAAAAGACGTGCCCCTTGATCATTACGGAGGCATATCCCTTTCCATTGTTCATTATGTAGAGCGAACAAAAGAGATGCTTCTCCTGAACAATGCCGCCTTCGAAGGTCCCTTTACCCATGATCCCTATGTCGTTGAAAACCAATCCAAGTCCATTTTATGCCTGCCGGTTATCCGGCAATCCAAACTGGTTGGCGTACTTTACCTTGAAAACACTATCGCCACAGACGCGTTTACGCCCAAGGGGATTGAAGTCCTTTCCCTTCTTTCGTCCCAGGCCGCCATTTCCATTGAGAATGCAAGACTTTATGAAAAAATCTCCCGTGCACGGGAGCATTTAAGCCATATTTTGGAAACGGCCAACGAAGGATTCTGGCAGGTCGACAACAAGGGCTACACACTGGATGTCAATCCTGAAATGTGTGCCATCCTTGGCCGTCCCCGGGAGGCCATTGTCGGGCATCATATGTTTGAATTTGGAGATAAGGAAAGCGAGGAAAAAGTCAGAAAGCAGAAAGACGTATTAAGAAAACATAAAAAATGCATCTTTGAAACGCCCGTCAAGCGCCTGGATGGAACGACTCTGATCTGCCAGTTCAATACCACACTGCTCTACGATGGCAACGATTCGGGATCATTCGCCATGGTCACGGATATTACAGAACGAAAACGGTCCGAGGAAGAAATCAGGACACTCAATGCCGAACTCGAACAGCGCGTCAATGAGCGAACCCATAAACTAAACAACACCCTTCAGGAGCTGAACCTGACCTTTAAAAAAGTCGAAAAGGCCAATACCCACATTCTGGAAGGCATCCGCTATGCCAAAATGATACAGCAGTCCTTATTGCCCGACGTAACCCAGATCCGGACCTGGCTGCCGGACAGCTTTTACATCTGGGACCCCAGGGATATTGTCGGCGGGGATTTCTTCTATGCCGGTACCTTTGAAAACGGCTCTATCCTTGGCATTATCGATTGCACGGGTCACGGCGTTCCCGGCGCCTTCATGACCATCATCGTGGCCACCGGCCTGAGGCAGATCATTCACGATGAAGGTTGCAGATCACCGGGCGATATCCTCAAACGCCTCAACGCCATCGTCAAAACCTCCCTTCATCAGGATACGGGTGATGCCCTGTCCGATGACGGCCTGGATGCGGGGATCTGTTTTCTGGATGCCCCCTCAAAAACCCTGACTTTTGCCGGAGCGAGAATACCCCTTATCTGTGTCGATAAAAATCAGTTAACCATGATCAAAGGTGACAAAAAGAGCCTGGGCTACACAACATCGGATTTAAACTACACCTTCACCGAACACCGGATCACCGTGAAAACGGATCACCAATTCTACATGGCCACAGACGGATATACGGACCAGTTGGGCGGAGGCCAGAAACTACGTTTCGGCAACAAACGATTTCAACACCTTTTGCTTGAAAACAGCCATAAACCCTTTGACGAACAGCGGGATCTTCTGCACCGGGCCTTCCATGATCATATAGGCGATCACAACCGCCAGGACGATGTCACCGTGGTGGGGTTTAAACCTCCCCGATGGAACGGCGGAGAAGAATAAAGTTGGCTCCAGCAATGCAACCATGGCCGAAAACCCGACAGCCATCGTGGCTGTCCGATTTTCGGACATATCAAAATCTTCATCACTATATATAAATATTACAGAACCTTAAATAGATTACCAGTCTTTCACCTGCCTGATTTTCTGACATATGGGCCTATTCCTCCACATTTTTTCCCAGCCCCCTTTCGCTGAAATATCTTCGAATAAAAAAATTATTAATTCATAATATCAGATATTTAAACATCAAACAACCCGCCTTTGAGTCTACCCTTTTTCACCTCCGGCACACCTATTGCGATGGTGTATGATCAAACAGTAAAAAAGGAGGGAAATATGATTCATACATTGGAAGAAACGGCAACCTTGATTGAAAAATCCTGGGCGCAAATCCACCGGTCTAAGTCCCATAAGGATATGACAGCGGGGCTACCTAACCAAGGGGGAACTATGAAAAAAACACTTATCAGCCTGATTGCATCATTTTTAGTTTTATTACCTGCATCACTTTTGGCCGCATCCTTTGCAGACATGGTTTTCGTCGTGGACCAGTCAGGAAGCATGTATAATGAATTTCAATGGATCAGCAACAGCCTCAAAGAAATCAATTCAACGGTGGAAAAAAAAGGGATCAAAGCCAATTACGGCATTGCCGGGTTTGAATATACGGCTGGGACCCTGTCCGGATATTATAAGACCCGGAACGCCTGGGCCGATATCCCTTCGGATATCGCCACAGTGGTTGCCGAAGCAGAATGGGCAGCAAACAACCTATACGGTGGCATTGAGCGAAGCTACCAAGCCGTGGACTGGGCAGCCGACAATTTCGCCTGGACCGGAAATGATTTCGCAAAAGTCATGATTTTAATCACCGACGAAGATGCGGACTATGCAGAGACTTATTCTTATAAAGGTATGACCGGCGAGAAAGCCTTAAGCCAAAAAATGAAAGATGAAGACATTCTGCTGAACGTGATCACCTACTCAATCCTCTATTCGGTATGGGATGACGTGGCCTTTGCCAAAGATGACTATATCGGTCTGTTTGATCTGGATTACCTGAAAAATGACCCCACCCGTTTCACGGCTGACTTTACCTATGCCAAAATCAACGAAATAATGGAACATGAGCCCTCTTCCGCACAACCTGTTCCTGAACCCGGCACCTTGTTTTTGCTTGGTTCCGGCCTTTTGGGGCTGGGCGGCTATACGCGCAAATCCAAAAAAACCACCCGAGCATCCCTGGCCTGATCACTGGTTCAACACGGTTTTTTAAATAAGTGCATGGAGGCATGATATGGCATACCGATTTAACCTTCTCAAATCATATCCAACGAACGCAGGCATCATAAAGAGTCGGCCCATGGAGCGACCCGTCCCTGATAAACAGGCTCCTGTGGCCAGTGCGCATCATGAATCCCGTGACGAGCAAAAATTAATCTCCCTTTCACGCTCAATCAGTAAAATTGATCCGGATCTATTTCCTGAAGTGATTGTGGTTGCGTCTGCTGTAAACAAACATGACAAAGGGAATGTTGCCGTGCACTTGGCCTCAGCCATTGCCCGGATGCCTGGCCAGTCGGTATTCCTCATTGACGCAGACCTGGCATCCCCCTCCATCCACTTACGATTTGACTATCATGACCTGCCAGGCCTGTCGGAATATCTTGAAGGGGAGTGTGTTCTTTCATCCCTTATTCTTAAACCCCCTGTGGATCGCCTTCAATTGCTTCCTGCAGGGCATGTGAAAGGGTCTGTTTCATCCTTGCTGTCCTCTGAAAAAATGTCCCGGTTTATCCATGAATTAAAAACCAAATGTCCTGGGATTGTCATTATCATCAACACGGATCTGGTCAAGGTATCCGAGGAGGTACCTCCCTTTGTAAAACATGCCGATGGCGTTGTGTTATCCATCGATGAATCTCTTTTGCCCCGGGCCATGCAGAACAAACCCATTGTTTTACCAGGAAAAGCAAAACTTCTTGGCAGCATCAGAAAACATAGCCTCAAACAAAACGAAGAGATTTCAAGGGTCACAGCCTCTTTAAAAAAAATCGGAAAAGGAAATTCACAGGCCATCTCAAACCCTGCCCTGGCCCATGATAAAAAAACAAGCAGTACTCTCATCACCGTATCCCAGCCTGATTCCTATGAGGCGGAACAGTTCAACAAACTGACAGCAGATATGATAAAATCGGATATTCTTACAAAGCATCAGGTCTTCATGTTCACAAGCCCCTCATCCGGTGAGGGGAAAAGCTATGTATCCTCAAATGCAGCAGTAAGCCTTGCCCGAAATACCGGCAAGCATGTCTTGATCATTGATTGTGACTTACGTTCCCCGTCGATCCACACCTATTTTAATCTTTCAAACGAAACAGGTCTCAGTGATTTTCTCGCCCAGGACAACGTGGCCCTGGCCGATCATATTCAGGCCACCGGCATAGAGAATCTGTCGATATTACCTGCAGGGCCTTTCAAGGCCAATGCATTACAGCTGCTCTCTTCCGATAAAATGGAGAGACTCCTTGCCGGATTAAAAAAACGGTTCAAGGACATGATTATTATTCTGGATGCGGCCCCTCCCTCGCTGATGGCAGAAGGCTGCGTGGTTTCAAAATTCGCTGATTCCATCGTTCTGGTTGCCAGCCATAAACGAACAAACGTAAGCGACATGAAAAAATTGACTCAATTGCTGGATCAGAAAAAAATCTATGGTGTTATCTATAACAATTATTCAGGGAGTCGAACCACCTATAATATTTATAAAAAATACAATTCATACAAAAAGGCGGCATAAATGATCAGACTTTTTAAGCGATATTATCCAGTACGGAATATATTTTTCATCATGGGTGAAGGCCTGTTGATTTTCCTGGCAGTAACCGTGTCGGCAACATTTTTAAAGGGTATGGATACGGATCAACCCGCTTTTGTTTTATACACCCAAAGTTTTCTGATCACATTTATCTGCCAGATTTGCCTCTATTACAACACCATGTACGACCTGAATGCATTGAGAAACAATAAGGAGCTGATCAGCCGACTTGTCCAGGCCCTTGGAGGGGCAACCATCATCTTGTCAGGAATCCATCTATGGATCGGCCACGGCATCATCTCCAACCCAGCATTCATCCTAAGCCTCCTTATGATGGTTCTTCTTGTGATGTCATGGCGTTTTATCTATACCCTTATCTTGAGGTGCCGTCTTTTTGATAAAACAATCCTTTTCGTTGGCAACAGCCCCCTGATCCGATCCATCATCCTTGAAATTACGTCCAGAAAAGATTCGGGATATCATATTATCCATGTTCTCCCGGATTATGATCCCCACATAAAGGGTGAAAACCAGACTATCCAGATAAAAGCAGCCTGTGATAATTATGATGGCCTTTCCGAGCTTGCAAAGGATATTGGTGCCCAGCTGATTGTATCTGATAAAGATCTGGAAGGATGCAAAGGCAGTCTTGAACATGAACTTCTGAAGTGCAGAATCAATGGAGTCCGGGTCATGGACGGCAACTCTTTTTTTGAGATGATAACCGGTAAACTGCATGTCAACCAGATAAGCCCGTGCTGGTTGATTTTTTCCGAGGGGTTTAACCGTTCGTTCTTACACCATACCATGACGATTGCCCTTGACTACAGTCTATCGATATTCCTTTTGCTTCTATTAATGCCCCTGATCCTTGTCACGGCAATCCTGATCAAGCTGGACTCACGGGGCCCTGTGTTTTATTCCCAGTCTCGCATGGGAAAAGGAAAAAAAAACTATAACATGTATAAGTTCCGCACCATGGTATGGGGTGCGGAAAAAAAATCAGGCCCATTATGGTCAAAAGCCGGAGATACCCGTATCACATGGATAGGGAAATACTTAAGAAACTATCGGATTGATGAAATTCCCCAATTATGGAATGTTTTGAAGGGGGATATGAGCTTTGTGGGGCCAAGGCCTGAACGCGAATTTTTTGTCAACCAACTCGAGAAATCCATTCCCTATTACGGAATTCGTTTTACCGTAAAACCGGGCATTACCGGCTGGGCACAGGTCAATTACGGATATGGTTCTACGGAAGATGATGCCATTGAAAAATTGAACTACGATCTGTACTACATAAAAAACTCATCTGTACTCATGGATATATTTATTGTGTTCAAAACGACAAAAACCGTTATTCTCGGGGTCGAATCCCAAACGACTGCCCCCGTGGAATCCATGGGATAAGAAAAGGTGAAAAACAGCCATGACTCACCTGGCCGGTTTATATGTTATATTTTTCTATTTTTTTATATAAGGTATCCCGGGATATCCCCAGGAGTTTGGATGCCATCACCTTATTCCCCTCCGCCTTTTCAAGGGCAGCCACGATATGTTTCTTTTCCATATCGTCAAGGGATAAGAAGGATTCTAACGAGGGTGCTTCTTTTGTTTTGATTTTTTCAGATGCCTCGGCAAGATGATTAGGCTCTATAAGATTTTTGCTGTTTTTTATCGCGGCTCTGAGCAATACGTTCCGCAGCTCACGGACATTACCAGGCCAGGAATGCGATGACATAAGTTTCTTGGCATTGTCGGACAGCCTCTGCTTGTTAATGTTATATTCCTTTGTAAATTTCTTCAGAAAAAATTCCGCCAATGGAAAAATATCTTCTTTACGTTCTCTTAATGGCGGGATCTTCAATTTGATACAAGCCAACCTCTGGTAGAGATCATCTCGAAATTTTTTGGTCTCAATCATGGACTCCAGATCCTGGTTCGTTGCAGCCACGACCCTGACGTTGATTGTTTTTGTCTTTGTATCACCCAGCCGAGTCACTTTTTTATCTTCGAGGAACCTCAGAAGTTTCGGTTGAATTGACAAGGCCATATCACCGATTTCATCAAGAAAGATGGTTCCATTGTGGGCCTGTTCCAATTTACCGGGCTTGTCACCGGCTTGACTAAAGGCGCCCTTGACTGACCCGAACAATTCACTTTCAAAAATCCCTTCGGGGATGGATGCGCAGTTGAGGGGCACAAGATCACCTTGAACTTCAGAAAACACGTGCAAGGCATCTGCGACTTTTTCTTTGCCCGTGCCCGCCTCTCCGGTAATAAGAACCGGGACATTAATCCGGGCCAGTTCCATGATATCCATATAAAGCGTCACCATGGCATCATTTTTTGCAATGATGCCATAACGTTTCAAGGTATCCCGCAACTGTTTTTTCTTGTTCTGCTGTTCCTCCATGGATTCATCAAAGACAAGGCTTGTTGTTTTATCCAGGGCCTGCTCTTTGATATGAATCTTTTTCCTGTTTTGTGCCTCATCCTTAAGGGTAATCGTGTCTGCATCATGGTCTTCAATAAAGGAAAAATTATAGTCCATGATACGAAAAACATCCGAATGGGTGAGTTTATATTCCAAGATTCGTTCATCATTGACAAATGTTCCGTTACTGCTTGAATCATACAGGATGAACTCCGCCCCCACCCTTTTTATGGAGGCGTGATTCCGCGAAATAGAGGAATCTTCAATAATGACATCGTTGTCAGGATCCCTGCCCATTGAAATGGCGTTTTCAAAATTAACGACTTTATATCCTTTCTGATTTTTATCAATAATCAGAGATGGCATAGACATTCCTTCATGGTCTTTCGTCTTTTGATTTCATGGGGCCCAAGATAGGAATATATCAAGGAGGTTGGCATACCTGATTATTATACTGAAATGAAGAATTCATGTCAAGAAAGGCATCAAAACATGACATGCCTCACTCTGTCTTTACCCCCTGCCCAGGGTTTCATCCAGGAATGTTTCATCCAGATCCGTGGGTGAGGTGGACGGGGTTTTCGTGGTATACCACTGCTTATACCCATACCCCCTGTCCGAATCAAGATCCCAGTTACAGAAAACAATATGGGAAAGTGGATGGGCCCCTGCCCCGATTTCCTGTTCCTGTTCTTTGATCTCAAGGGCCTGTTCCATCATCCAGACGGAAAAGTCCACGGCATTCCCCAGACTCTGGGAATCGGGATTATTGGGATTTGCAAGGAATCTACTCTCGGAGGGATCCTTGGCTTCGGCATAAAGCGTGAGCGTTTCCGCCATGTTGGTCCAGGGGGCGTTTCTGATGTACCATTGGGCATAATCATCTGCAGAATGGGGAAAAAAAGTGGCTGGCGTCTCGGTTGCCGAATCCGGGGGATTCACCGCATCCCGCATATGGTCATGCTGCCGGGGATAGGCCGACGTACACACCGGAGGATTCTGGACTAAACTGCAGGACCCGATGAGTGTCCGGGCTGTTTTTCCCGTATGCAGAAGAACCTCACCCCTGGGATCGTCTTTGGCATGGGTGGGTTCCGGGCAGACATAACCGTTCAGAGAAAGAACAAAATGCATATGCTGATACAACTCGTAGCTCAAATATTCCACAAGGTAAAGGACGGCTCTGACAACGGCAATGGCCGCTTCACATGCCAGTTCAAGAAGGAGGTCCAGGGCATTGACAATGGTTTCAAAGGTCCAGGCAGCCAGTTCACCAAAATAAGCCATCCACTCCGCTACATTTTCAAGAAAATGCCCCACACATTCAAGGCTCAGACAAAACCCCGTATTCCCGGTGTCAGGTGGGGATGGTGGCGCTTTGAAATTACTCAAAATATCATTCAGTGTATCGGCAACATCCTGATACCGCTCATCCAAGCCCTCGGGTTTTTCCACATAGGCATCCCGCAGGATCGACAGGGTAACATGGAAATTTTCAAATGTCTTTTCCAGCTCATTTTTACTCAACCAGCCCGGTCTGGGAGCATGGGTATCCCCAGGGGTTGTGGGATCTTCGGGGTAAGTGGCTTTAAAGGCATCGTAAATCAGATCCCTTATTTCCGAATTGAAACTTTCCACATACCCGGAATAGTCATCCACGGAACAAACCCCACCGGTTTCCATGGCCGACAGAAGATCACTGTTCAAGGCCTTATTGACACTGACACCATAAACATCGTGATAGGTGGCTGAATCAATGAAGTTTTCAATGATGACATGGCGCTGGGGATGCAAACGGTAAGGACCACAGACAATACGATTCACAAAGGCATGCCCCACAGTATCGGCGGCAACATGGGTCAGATATCCCAGAGCGTATGCTTTCTGAATATCGCTTGTGGCAAGCTTAACCAGATTTTTTGCAAAAAGCCCCGTATTCCGGTAGTGCAGCATATCAAACCAGTACCATTCCCATTCCCTCTTTCCAAACTGGTGGGCCGGGGTAAACAAGTCATCAAACAATGAATGGGAAAAACTCGGTATATCAACCGCATCGTTGATCAGATCAATCCCGCCGTCAACACCGGTCATCAAGGTATCCTGTATGGCGCTTTTCAAGGTTCCTGCTGCATCCTTGACATCATCCACCAGCCCTGAAAGGCAGGACAGAGGCAGAATAGTTTCAATGGTATCAATGGTTTCGACAATGGGTGCCGCATATTCCTCTATGGCCTCTTCAATGGGTTCAATCACCTTGTTGATGGCATCTTTCACATCCCCGAAAATCTTTTTTACATATTTCAGGTTATGGGCCATCTGAATAAAAAAATTGAAGGCCTTGTATTCCGGAGAAAAAAACAAAAGATCCGGCCCCACAGATCCCAGAAGGGCTGCTCCCCGATAGGCTTGCAAAAGAGTTTTGATCTCAGCCGTGGATTTCGCTGCGGCTTCTTCCATGATAATTGAATGGACACCGTATTTGGGCATGTTTTATTCCTTAAAATCCATAATAATTGGGATAACCGGGAGGGATGATACCGTCGCAGTTGCCGAGATTTTTACGATCAGGTGACAGTGCTCCCACGGATGCGATGCTGTGGATGGGATCATAAAAGGGGTCATAACAGATCGCAACAGACGCACCGTCTTCTCTCTTCCGGGTGTAGCGCATGGGGAATCCGGTAATACGGCCCGGGTGCAAGGTAAAAGGGCCGCGTCGTTCCACAAGCGCACAATCCGAAAGAGATAAGGTGCCTGCATGGGGCCCTTCATACAGTTCGATAACAAGATGACGGGTCGTCATATTACCCAGATTAATCACAGGAACAACCACATCCACGGATTCATTGAGTTCCGGAACGAGAAACCAGAATCCATGGGGAGGATGAACAAAATCTGTCCAGGCGCTCCCTGCCCAGGTGTTCCAGACCGGATCATCGTCATGGTAATTGTCTAATTTGGGAATCACCAGATAGGGCGTCAACGAACCATCCCGATTCCGTGACAGATAGTCAACGGTAGGTCGTGTTTCCAGCGGAGTGTCCGATGATGAGCTGCAGCTCAAAGAATATCCGCCCATGGCTGTCAATGCACCGGCCCTGGCCATGAGTTTCAAAAATTCTCTTCTATCCATAAACGTATCCTGCATTCATTTTAAAATCTGTGGATTGGTCATATCCATTCACAGGGAACAGGCCCCATAAAAAGAACATTTAACACGATTTAGATGTTTGCCTAAATTTATGAACCTTTTTTAAACAATAATAATTTTATTGAACTTGATTATGTTATTTATTCAATATTAAATTGTTTAGGCATTGTCAAGAGACCATGGATGGTTATAAATGTGATGACCTGGGTGATGGATCAGACAACATCACCTTTTGTATCAAAATAATTATCCGATGACCGTGTGACCAAACATGGTCCATCTCTACCCCGCAGATTAAATGGCTAACTATCTTAGTTATATCCCAAATATCCATGTTATTCAGCCCATGTCACCGGATATGCTTCACATAACCAAGCGACATTTCTTAAGGTACAAATGTATGTAATTTATTCCACTATCACCCATTTTCTATAACATTAAATAAATAATTTGTGGACTTCATCACAAAACAATTTTACTATTAAGGTCATCTTTTAGCTTATTTACTTGTTCTCAAGTAAATAAAACACCCGTAGCTGCATATGGCATATTTTTTGTATAAGACATATAAAGTTTTTCCAAACGATACAAAATCATCATTAATTCAGAAAACAATAACCATTTTATAATTTTTAATCAGAAAGGAGGGGCGGGGGAGGATACACTATTTCTGAATTGTTCATTTTAGCCATAAAAAAACGATAACCCTTTTTAAAATTCAAGGAAAAAAAATGAAAAAACTACTATTAATGCTTACGTCTCTGTTTTTGTTAGTGGCCCTAACACACTCAGCTTATGCAACAACCTTCACGGACACGAAAGATCTGGAGCTTCAAATATTGGCTGAAGGCCCTATAATGAATCTCTTTCACTCAAACACGGTTACCTATTCCCACAACACACCCACTGATTTTGAGGTTCCCTATGATGTTGTCAGCAGTGCCTCGCTGTCGATTTCAGCCTATTGGGTCAATGACAACAATGATGAGGTTCTTGTCGAGGGGACTGCAGTGGGTAATTTAGTTGAAGGTGGCGATTACGGACGTGATATTATCGGCTGGCATTGGATTTTTCCAATTTACGGACCTCTTGTTGATGATCCAAACGTCAGTCTCTTTGACATTTCCTCGGTCTTCTCTACCTGGGAAAATGGTAATATGTTAGACGTTACGATCACGGCAAATGGTGATTGTGGCGATTATAAGCTGCTGCTTGGTTCATCAACCTTTACCCTTGATTATGAAAATGGCACGGCCCCGGTTCCCGAACCAGCCACCATGTTGCTTCTGGGCACCGGTCTCCTTGGCCTTACAGGTGCGTCACGAAGAAAACGATCAAAAAAGTAGTTCGATCCAAATGACACATCGCATGGATCGTTAAACAGAACTGCCCGGATAAATCATCCGGGCAGTTTTTATTTTTGGCTCTCATGCATAAGCCCCTGACGTTGTGACACAGAATCCACCAAGACCTTGACAGGCACAAAGCCTGCACATATACTTTCCAAAAGAAACCCGGGTTTTATATATCCATACCTCTGATCCTGCCCCCTATGGATGATTACCAAAATTCAAGCCTTATTTATGATAAGTGAGTTCAGATGACCATTTTTTTAAACGAGTTCAGTGACAGGGTCAAAGCACTGTTTGATTCCATCCATAACCCCATCATTGCCATTGACACGGATGGAAGGGTATCCGCTTGTAATCGCGCCGGTGAAAAGGTCTTGGGATTAGATCCGGATTCCATCGTGGGCCGCGATTTAACTACTCTCATTCATGATTCCCGGCTTTTTAAAACCCTCAAATCCGGCAAACAGGAGTTGACCCAGAAAATAGAAATCGGGGGACATACCTTCACCTCCAACCGGACCATTATCCGGGTCAAGGATGACATCATCGGTGCCGTGGCCGTTCTGCAGGATATTTCGGAACTGGAGTCCATCTCCGAGGAGCTTGAACACACCAAACGTATCTCCGCAGAGCTGGGGGCCATCATCGAATCATCATTCGATGGAATCTATGTCACCGATGGAAAAGCAAAAACCCTGCGTGTTAACAGTGCCTATGAACGCATCACCGGCATCAAACGGGATGAAGTCATAGGAAGGACCATGCACGACCTGGTCGCAGAGGGTTACTTCAACGAGTCCGTGACACTCAAAGTCCTTGAGACCCGAAGCCCCACATCACTGGTACAGAAAATCAAAACCGGCAAGGTCCTCATGGTCACGGGCAATCCCTTTTTTGATGAACAGGAGAACATCGATCTGGTCGTAACCAATGTCAGGGATGTATCCGAGCTCCACCGTCTTCAGGAACAGCTGGAAACATCTGAAAAACAACGTCTTGAAGTGGAAGTGGAATTAAGGCAACTGCGAGGGACCTTGCACCGGGGCAACAAAATCGTTTTACGCTCCAAAAAAATGCAGGACCTGAGCAAAACAGCCCTTCGCCTTTCCCACGTGGAGTCCACCGTGCTCATCCAGGGGGCATCGGGTGTGGGAAAAGAGATATTTGCCGATCTGATTCACGACAACGGTCCCCGCCGGGACAAACCCTTTATTAAAATAAATTGCGCTGCCTTTCCTGACCAGCTACTGGATTCAGAGTTGTTCGGCTATGCCCCGGGCGCCTTTACCGGGGCTCACAAACAGGGCAAAATCGGGCTTTTCGAGGCAGCCCAGGGAGGGTCGCTCTTTCTGGACGAGTTTGGAGAAATGCCCTTAAAACTCCAGGTCAAGCTCCTGCGTGTCCTCCAGGAAAGGGAAATATACCGCATCGGAGATACCCATCCCATCAAGGTGGATGTGCGAATCATCGCAGCCACCAACCGGGACTTGGAACAGATGGTATCGGACAAATCACTTCGGGAAGACTTGTTCTTCCGCATTAATGTGGTCAGACTCATCGTCCCCTCACTCAAGGAGCGGCCCGAAGACATTCTCCCCCTGATCTATCATTTTCTGGAAAAATACAACCACCAGTACCGCCTGAGCAAACAGATCGACCAACAGGTCATCAGCCAGCTCCTGACATACGACTGGCCTGGCAACGTCCGTGAACTTGAAAATCTTGTTGAACAACTGGTGGTCATCACTCCCGGTGAAATCATCACACAAAAAAACCTTCCCGATCACTGGGGTTACGAAACAAACCTCAGCCACTTGTCATCCATCGGCCATCGCTCCTTGGTCGAAATCATGGACGATGTGGAACGCTCGCTGCTCACCCAGGTGATGCAACAGCACAAAACCACCCGGAAAGCCGCCGATATTCTCAAAGTCAACCAATCCACCATTGTACGAAAGCTCAAGCGCCACGGAATCAAACCCTAAATTCGTCAAGGAACGTCATTCCCGGAAGAGCTGATTCAATAATGCATCGTTTGATGCATATTCGCATCAAACGTCAACCGTCCCTTTGCACGGCCCTGGGTAATCAAAAACAATCCCATGTTTGATGCACATTCGCATCAATCGGCACTCAAAATCAACGCCGCCCCCCTTCCAATGCACGAAAACTAAAGACCACAAAAATTTAATATCCAATCGAACATTCCGTTTTTATAGAAATATTCACAAAAACTCAAAACCACAAAATCTGACTTGGCACCTTTTTTGAAATAAGTTGAAGAAACATAAATAAACGGATGTCCTCATCCATAGATAACAGGAGAGCATTATTATGATGAACGCCAGCGAGTATGAGGCAAGTTTGCGCAAACTGAAATTAAATGTCTACATGTTCGGGAAAAAGGTCGAAAATGTCGTGGACGAACCCATTATTCGACCCTCCATGAATGCCGTGGCCCTGACCTACGAGCTGGCACATGATCCCCAATATGAGGATCTGATGACCGTCAAATCGCACCTTTCCGGAAAAAAAATCAATCGGTTCACCCACATCCACCAAAGCACGGATGATTTGATAAGAAAAACCAAAATGTGCCGCCTTCTGGGATCACTCACGGGCTGCTGCTTCCAGCGTTGCGTGGGCATGGATGCCATGAACGCCCTGTCCATCGTCACCTTTGACATCGACAAAAAAATGGGCACTGAATACAATCAGCGTTTCCTAAAATATCTTGAATTTATTCAAGAAAATGATCTGACCTGCGATGGTGCCATGACTGACCCCAAGGGTGATCGCTCCCTTCCGCCCCACAAACAACCTGACCCGGATATGTTCCTCCATGTGGTAAAAGAAACCAAAGACGGCATCATTGTGCGTGGCGCAAAAGCACACCAGACAGGAGCTGTAAACTCCCATGAAATCATCATTATGCCCACCATTGCCATGCGAGAGGATGATGCAGACTGGGCCGTGTCCTTTGCCCTTCCTGCCGATGCCCCTGGGATCACCTATATCATGGGACGCCAGTCCTGCGACACGCGTAAGTATGAAGATGGAAACATTGACCGAGGCAACGTCCTTTACGGAGGCCACGAAGCCCTTGTAATTTTTGATAACGTGTTTGTGCCCTGGGACCGGATTTTCATGTACAAAGAATACGAGTTTGCCGGGAAACTGGTGGAAAACTTTGCATCGTACCACCGCCAGAGCTATGCCTGCAAAGCCGGTGTGGGCGACGTTCTCATCGGAGCAACCCAGACCATCGCCGAATACAACGGCGCGGAAAAGGCCTCCCATGTCAAAGACAAAATCATTGAAATGAACCACCTGAACGAGACCCTGTTCTGTGGATCCATTGCCTGTGCCTGCGAAGGTGGGAAACAGCCCAGTGGCACGTATCTTGTCAATACCCTTCTCGCCAATATCTGCAAGCAAAACGTAACCCGTTTCCCCTACGAAATTGCCCGACTTGCCCAGGATATCGCAGGGGGCCTCATGGTGACCCTGCCCTCAGAGGAAGATTTCAGGTCACCGGACGTGGGGCATTGGCTGGAAAAATATTTCAAAGGCAATGAAAAAGTAAGCACGGAAAACCGTATGCGTATCTTGCGACTTATTGAAAACATCACCCTGGGAACAGCTGCCGTGGGATATCTGACCGAATCCATGCACGGTGCGGGTTCACCCCAGGCACAGCGCATCATGATTTCCCGGCAGGTCAATCTTGCCCAAAAACAAAAAGAAGCCAAAAAGCTCTGCGGCATCACGGATGAAAAAGTGAGCTTATGAACTGGAAAACACTCTATCAACAAAAACGTGTGTCAGCCGTAGACGCGGTCAGCCACATCCGTTCAGGCGACCGGGTTGCCGTGGGCCATGCCTGCGGTTCACCCGAGACCCTTCTTTCTGCCATGATGGAAATCAAGGAACAGTACAGAGGGGTTGAGCTGGTTCACATGGTATCCATGGGACCGTCAACCTATTGTGCTGAGGAAAACGCCCGGCATTTTTTTCACAGCTCCCTGTTCGCAGGACCCAACAGCCGGACAGCCATCCATCAGGGCCGGGCCATGTTCACCCCCAGTCATTTCAGTCAGATTCCCCGATTATTTACCGAAGATATCATGCCGTTGGATGTGGCCCTTTGCATGGTCAGTCCGCCGGATGAACACGGGTACTGTTCCTTCGGCATATCCGTGGATTACACCAAACCCGCCGTGGAAAGTGCACGGCTCGTCATTGCCGAAGTCACACCCCACATGCCCCGAACCCTGGGCGATGCATTTATCCACATATCCAAAATCGATTATCTGGTGGAAAGTGATGCCAGACCCATAACCCTGCCCTTGCCAAAAATCACTCCAACGGATGAGGCCATTGGCGGACATATCGCCGGCCTCATAAAAAACGGCGACTGTCTCCAGCTGGGTATCGGTGCTGTCCCGGATTCAATCCTGGGATTTCTTTCCGATAAAAAGGACCTGGGCATCCATACCGAGATGTTTTCCGATGGGGTTGTGGATCTGGTGGAATCAGGCGTGATCACCTGTGCAAAAAAGAACCTCCACACCGGCAAAATGGTTGCGACCTTTTTCATGGGTACCGAACGGCTGTACACCTTTGTTCACAATAACCCCATGGTCATGATGTTTCCTGTGGATTATACCAATAACCCCGCCATTATTGCCCAAAATGACAACATGGTTAGCGTCAACTCGGCCCTGCAAGTGGATTTCACCGGCCAGGTGGTCTCGGACACCATTGGATTTCAGCAGTATTCCGGCTCGGGCGGCCAGGTGGATTTTGTTCGTGGTGCGTCCATGAGCAAAGGAGGGCGAAGTATTCTTGCCTTTCATTCAACGGCAGCCAGGGGTAAAATTTCACGCATCGTACCCCATATCGATGCCGGTGCATCGGTCACCACCCTGCGCACCGATGTCCATTTCATTGTCACTGAATATGGTGTGGCCGATTTAAGGGGAAAATCCGTATCCGAACGGGCCAAGCTCCTGATCGGCATCGCCCATCCGGATTTCCGTTCGGCGCTTCGTGCTGAATTTGAATCGATTTATTTAAAAGGGAATCCCCTTATGCGGACCCTTCCCGATGAACTTCGACGGACCTTCTGGCCCCATGAAGCACGGCAAAATTTTCTAAGAACATACCAGGATGTATCCTGATAAAAAACAAGACAGTGTGGGGCAAACCGGTTTAAGTTCGGAGCCCATCTAACCGAAGTATGACATTGTGTGAGGAGGGTTTTAAATGAGTATCAAACGTGAGTATGGAAGCATTCAGCCTGGTATCCCCTTGGGACCATTAACCCTGAGGCTCCCTTTTATCCATTACCGATTCGAGTTCCCCGACTATCTCCAGGGGCTTCTCATGTGTACCGTGTGCCTTGCCATTATCCCTGTGCTCACAGGAAAGCTCGGCATGTCCTTTGAAGTGGCCCTTGCCATTGTGGTCATGAACGGCACATTATATCTGGCCCATGTGACCTTTGGTGATCCGGTTGTCCCCGGTTGGGTTACACCGGCCATTCCCTTGTTAATCGGCTATGTGGAGACCCTTGCCCCGGGCATGGAACGGATGCAGGCCCTTATTGCCTTTCAGCTTAGCTTTGGACTTTTCTGTATCGTTATCGGGTCAACGGGCCTTGCCCGTAAAGTGGTCAGACTCATCCCCAACGCGGTCCAGTCAGGTATTTTACTAGGTGCTGGATTTTCGGCCATCATGCTTGTGTTTAAACCCGGCAACGGTTTAAAAAGCTTTGACAGCTTTCCCTGGACCGTCACCATCTGTATCGGCATTGCCTTTTATCTCCTGTTTTCCGAACACTTCAAACGCATCAGAAGTAAAAACAAAGCCCTCTACTATCTTGCCAACCTGGGCATGATGCCTGCCCTGGCCCTGGCCATATTTGTGGGCCCGCTTACCGGTGAACTTCCCTGGCCCGAATTTACCAGTGCCATATTCACCTGCCCCGATTTTGCGGGTCTGTTCCGCGACTTCACCCTATTCGGAGCCATCCCCTTTCCCCCGGCAAAAATGTTTCTGACCGGTCTGCCCATGGTGATTTCAGCCTATATCGTTGTGTTCGGAGACGTGATCCAGAGTCAGGCCCTGATTGAAGACGCCCAAAAATACCGCCCGGATGAAACCATTGATTACGACCCCAACCGATCACACATCATTTTTGGAGCCCGGAACACCATCATGAGCGTGGTGGGACCGGACATCTCCATGTGTGGCCCCCTTTGGGCAGCCATGCAGGTCGTTATTTGTGAACGATACAAACATGGCCCCAAAGCCATGGAATCCATTCTTTCGGGAGCTGCGTCGTTCAGGTTCGGAACATGGACCGGGTATTTTCTGGCCCCCATTGCCGCGACAGTCAAACCCATCCTCGGTGTGGGCCTGGCATCCACCATGCTCATCCAGGGTTATGTCAGCGTCCGTGTCGGTGTCTTGAAATCCCGATCCTTCAATGATCTGGGAATCGCCGGCGTATCCGGTGCCATCCTTGCCACACGGGGTGCTGCCTGGGGCCTTGGCGCCGCCATCCTGCTCTGTGCCCTGATTTATCTTGGCAGCGACAAGGACCATGCCTACATGAAAGAAGAGCCCCTCTTTCCAGGCAATGACCCGGACAAAATCGCAAAGGCCATCGAACAAGGCAGAGAAGAACAACCCAATGCACAACTGGTCAAAGCCCAGGCACCTGCCTGAGTCGAGCCTGAATTTATACAAACCCTCTTGCAGAACTGTCCTTCCCGCTCGAAAGCGGGAAGGACACACCTTGAGGAATAAGGAAAAAAACATGGCTCACGTGATTGGATATCCCACCCGGAAAAATCTGAAAAAAACTCTTTTGGGTTTATGGCTCATGATGGGCATCGCCATACTGACAGCCGCCCTGCTCTTTGATCCCAAAGCAGATATATGGCAGGAAATTTTCTCAAGCATGTCCGTGGGCATGGGCATCGCCCTGATCCTTATTTTTGCATATAGCCGTATCAACCCCTTGGGATTGATGCGGCTTATCAGGCCCAAGGCCTTTGAGCGTCATCTGGCACAGGACCTGATTGTGGCCGACGCCCTTGGCCAACTCGATCAAGACACACACGTATTTCATGGATTTGTTTTCGAACTTTTCCGGGTGGAGCATCTGGTGGTGAGCACCCAGGGTGTCTTTGTGATAGCAAAAATCCGTGAGTCACATGCGATTTCAGAGCAGGACGGCGTGCTTTACAGTGGCAAAAAAAGCCTTGAAACCCTTACCGGAAGCACATGGCGCATCTGCCATCTCATATCCATTGTCATGAAAAAATATTTTCACTCAGACATGATGCCCATGCCCGTGCTGGTAACCCCCGAAAGCTGCCCGGCAACAATCAACAAAAGTGGTGGCATTACCATTCTCAGCGAGAATAGTCTGACCGAGTTCATCGAAACAAGGGACTCACATATGGAAAAAGACACCGTGATATCGTTTGCCTCATTTTTAAGGAAACGCTATGCAACCCACGTATGACGATCACTCGATCAGAGGGAACAAATCAACATCGTTAAATTTCTGAGATGTCGTCTCCATGTCTATGGGGGGAAACAGCTCAACATCATTTGCAGTTGGATGTGTGGCCGCAGATTCTATGGGGCCGAACAATTTCGGAGAATACGGCTTGGATTTTTTCCGGGATATAACCTGCTTGATTTTTTTTCTTTGTTGGGTGGCATGAATAAAATTACGGGGCATGGGTTTGGGCGTAATCATCAGCTCGTTGGGAATTAAAATGACGTCGCCGATAAGGACATGGCCAGGATGTATTATAGGCTCTTCCATAGCAAGCGCATTTTGGTTTTTCTCATTACCAGTGTACCATTTAGAAATCAGGGAAAGGGATTCATCCGGCCAGCGGACCCGGTGTGAATAAAAACGGAATTTCATCGTCACATCGGGCACGTCGATAGGGTCTTCAACCTTGATTTCAGGCAGATTCTGTGCCTGTTGAACCATAGAGTGTTTGCGCACACACCCATTCAGGATAAACATCATGGATAGTAACACGACACATAGAGTCATCGTCTGTTGTTTGCCACATGCCACAATGTAAGGTCCTTATGGTTTAAGCTGACTAAGAAATTGTTCTGCCCGTTGATTATTGGGATTGCTTTTCACGGCTTTTTCAAGGCTTTCGAGGCATTGCTGTCTTTTTCCCTGTTTTTGTTGAACAACCGCAAGATTAAAAAACACTTTATCAAGGTAAGACGGGTTTAAGTCAACAACATGGAGAAACATTTTCTCCGCCTGTTCATAATCCTTGATGGATGCATATATAAACCCAAGATTATAAAACGTATCTGGCGAACGGTAATTTAGATTTGCAGCCGTTTGATAGGCTTTTAATGCGTTTGAATAATCGTTTGATTTGGTATAAATCCTCCCCAGATTAAAATGGGCTTCTGCATTTTGATCGTCAACCTCTACAGCCTTGGACAGTAATGATTCGGCCACATCAGGGTTTATATTAAATATTCTGGCCGCTTGCCCTTGCAAGGCCCGTGAATAAGACATCTTAATGAATGCCATATCCATCGGGTTTTCTGCGAGGACCTGTTCAAACAACACAATGGCCCGGTCGAAATCTTTCGTGTCCAGCGCCTTTTTTGCCTGCTCAATAAGACTGGGCGTCACTGTTTGATTCACCCGGACAGAGGGGGGGGGTATGACAACCTCTTCAGAGATTGAATGATCTTCGGATTTCTCCGAAGAAGAAGCCGCTGTTTTAGGAGCAAGGGCATTCATTTCAGTGGAGTTCTCTTTGGTTGTCAACGCATTCTGATAAAATGCTGTCATAAAAAAAAGCATTGCAGCTGAACATAAAGCAACCACCCAGACATAGGGTTTCTTTCTAAACATGGATGATAAAGCCAGGAAAAAATCAGACTGTTCTATGGGGAAAGGTTCAACCTGGGCCATTGAATGGTTGTCCGTGGGCATTTTATTGATGGAATCGAATTGCATCGCGCATTCATTGATAATATCCGGGCCAATGATATTTAGATTTTTCACATACCCAGCTAAAAGAGCATGATCACAAATGGTGTTAATAAGACGTGGATAACCCTTGGAAAAATGATGGATAGCCCGGACACCAGATGGGTTGAAAATGGATTTTGTCGTCCCTGCAACTTTCAGACGATGCCTGATGTATTCCAAGGTTTCTTTTTCTGACAAGGGCTCGATATGATAAACCAGACTGATTCGTTGCCGAAGGGCGCGGCATTCCGGCAAGCTCAAGGTCTCATGGATTTCATTTTGGCCGACAAAGAATATGTTGATAAGTTTTTCTTCGGGTAGTTCTATGTTGGATAAAAGCCTTATATGTTCAAGAACGTCTTTTGACAAGCTGTGAGACTCGTCAATGATAAGAAGGACATTTTTATTTTCCGCATACACCTGCTTTAAAAAATGGCTGAAATAATCAATAAAATCAATTTTCGAATTAAATCGAACGGGTATATTGAACGATATGGCAATGAGGTTAAAGAATTCAATGATATCCAATGCAGGATCACTGATGTTTGCCACCAGTGTATCGTTTCCGATTTCTTTCAATAACGCATTGATCAATGTGGTTTTACCCGTACCCACATCGCCGGAAACAAGCAGAAACCCCTTCTGGTCAATGACGCCATACTTCAACGTGGCCAGGGCTTCTTTATGCTTTTCACCAAGCCAGAGAAACGCTGGATCCGTATTTAACTGAAAAGGTTTTTTTGAAAGTCCGTAATGGGATTGATACATATATCATCTCCCCGGCTATAAATATGCATTGACGAGTCTTTCAGGAAAACGAAGCATAAAACTCACGCGTGTATAGTTCCATGCCCTG
>Ga0180007_10000297_pt1 | contig 88742 bp, 78 predicted proteins | sample MM_PC_MetaG_FD_121122 | JGI IMG/M metagenome (GOLD analysis project Ga0180007, IMG submission 121122) | Groundwater microbial communities from the Aspo Hard Rock Laboratory (HRL) deep subsurface site, Sweden - MM_PC_MetaG | ecosystem: Environmental > Aquatic > Deep subsurface > Groundwater...
CAGACACGGACCCTGAAACAGCGTCTGCACCGCATGTCCGTGTTCGTCCGTGAAAGACCGTGATCGTCCAGGCCGTTTCTTTCATGGACGACCACGGACGGACAGGGACAGACACGGACCCTGAAACAGCGTCTGCACCGCATGTCCGTGTTCGTCTGTGAAAGTCCGTGTTTGTCCAGGCCATTTCTTTCATGGACGGTCACGGACGGACAGGGACAGACACGGACCTTGAAACAGCGTCTGCACCGCATGTCCGTGCTTGTCTGTGACGGTCCATGTTTATGCAAAAGAAAACCATGTGAAACCTTGAATTTAGTCATTTTTTAGTATAAAGAATATTCATACTATTTTAGGAAATAATGTGCTTGATTTATTATATTTACTTCATTAAATCATCTATCAGGAGATATCCCTATGAAGGACATTTTAGTTTTTGAAACCATGGTTACACCGAAACTGATCACGTTTATCTATTGGATTTTGCTTGTGCTTATTGTTATGGGAGGAATTGGCTATATATTTTCTAATTTTTCAATCATGAGAGTCATCGTTGGAGTCGGAATGATCGCCGGCGGTGGCGTTTGCGCCAGAATCTATTGTGAGTTATTGATCGTTATTTTTAAAATCAACGAAAATATCAAGAAAATAGCTGACAAGTAACCTCAATCAATGATGAAAGGAGTGAGCCAAGTCCAAGTCTGTTTTATTTGTTTTAATGATCCTTAAAACATCGAGTGTAACCTCGTCCACAATGATGAGTTCTCAGTGTTGATCTGTAAACAATTTACCTCACATAATTGACATACACCAGGCGTGCAATAGTCAAAAAAACAACGGTAATAAAGACAGGCCGGATAAAGGCAGCTCCTTTTTTAATGGCAAGGCCGGAACCTGCCCGGGCACCGATGATCTGACCGGCTCCCATGCAGAGGCCAGCGGCAAACCAGACATTCCCCCCGATGATAAATACAGTCAGCGAGACGATATTGCTGGTAAAGTTCATCACCCGGGTATACCCGGCGGCCTTTGTCATGTTTAATCCCAGCAGCAACAAAAAAGCTGCGGTCCAGAATGAGCCTGTTCCAGGCCCGAAAAACCCATCGTAAAACCCCAAAATTAGACCGAACACCAGATAAAAAACAGGCGTGGTCAGGGTTGGTTTTTTTTCCGAAAATCCAAGCTTTGGGGTTGCCACGGTATAGATAAAGACCAGCACGAGAAGAATGGGGATCAGATGCTTGAGAAAACCGCCGTCCATCTGCTGAATGGCCCATGCCCCGGCGGCGGCCCCAATAAAGGTGAAACCAATACCATAAAGCGCCTCTTTCAGACGGACCTCGCCCTTTCGAATATAATTGATGGTCGCTGTCAGGGTTCCACATGTCCCCTGAAGTTTATTGGTTCCCAGTGCCAGCTGGGGAGGCAGCCCGGCAGACAGAAGGACCGGCAGGGCGATCAGCCCGCCGCCACCTGCAATGGAATCAACAAATCCGGCGCACAGCCCGGTCGCAAAAAGCAGGGCCCCGGTTTCAGGAGTCAGTATCATTCAGATCACCTCAAAAAAATCATTTAGAAAATAAAAAAGGTGCTTCATGGGAAGCACCTTTTTATAATATCATTTTTGCTTATTCAAAATACTATGTTGTTTTTTTCCGTTCTTCAACGATGTTTTCATTCACTTTATATATTTTTTCCTCTTTGTTGAAAAAAACATCCCTGAGCCAGCTGAAGGCGAATTCCAGGAGAGCCACTTCGTCGTTTTTAATGTTCTCGATTGTCTCATCATCAATGGTATACATTTTGAGAAATGAGCTTTCAAAAATGAACTTCCGGAATTTATCGATATTGTAGCAGCCCATAAAAAACATCTGTTTTGCTTTTTCAGAAAACTTGATGTTCTGGGGAAACGATCGTTTGAGAACAATCAGGTTTGCCCATCCCTCATTGATCTTGTCATGGATATCCACACCCTGGTCTTTGCGCCATTCGCGGACAGTCCACTCCTTTTCTTCTTCAAAGCCCTTGCAGTGGGGCTCGTTGATAAAAAAGTAGAATTCATCTTCATCAGCACCCTCTTTATGGCTCAAGGTACCGACACCCAGGGGATAGTAACGGCAGGTTGTTGGGCGGTTTTGGTAGACAAGGCATCCATCGTCCCTGACAAAGGGACAGGATTTGATATCATCATCAAGAAGTTTCAGCGTCACAACCGGCAAGTCTGTTTTTTCAAGCAACTTGGGTTCGGTATAGATGGCGAGAAATTCTTCGGAGCTCAGTTCAAGATGATTTTTCAACCGAACAATATCATAAGGGGTAAGCATAATGTCAATACCCCTGCAACACTTGGTGAAACAACTGATGTTTTTATGGCATTCAAACTTGAATTTCGTATCAATGCCCAGTTTGACAGGAGTGATCCGTGCGTTGTTTCCTGTTTCATTCTGGCTCATTTAATTCATCTCCTCGTTTTAATTAATAAATCAGAAATCTGATTGTGTGAACAAGCTTTGTAAGTTAAACGGAAAACGTGTTTAATTCAATAAAATTCTTTGCAATGATTGATTTTATAATTAATTGAGATTATATCATATGGGGATGTCGTACAGGTCCTGACAGGGATCAGGCCCTCACCTTGCACACGATCCCGTAGGCTTTTATATTTAACGAATAACTGAGGTTGACCCATGAAAATCAGAAAAGCCGTTTTTCCCGTGGCAGGATTAGGCACACGCTTTCTTCCGGCAACCAAAGCGCTTCCCAAGGAAATGCTTCCCATTGTTGACAAACCCTTGATTCAATATGCCGTTGAAGAAGCTCTAAACGCCGGAATTGAACAAATCATCTTTGTTACAGGCCGGGGAAAAACTGCCCTTGAAGACCATTTTGACAAATCCTTTGAACTGGAAAAAATTCTGAGCAGTAATAACAAAGATAGCGCCCTCAAGGAAATTGTGGAACTGGTTCCTGAAACCGGCACCATCATCTACACCCGGCAGAATGAACCCCTGGGATTGGGTCATGCCATATGGTGCGCCCGGGATGTGGTGGGCGATGAACCCTTTGCCGTTCTTCTGGCCGACGACCTTGTCAAAGGCTGCAAGCCCGTCCTGACCCAGATGGTCCAGCGGTTTTCAAGGCTGAGAGCCTCCATGGTTGCGGTGATGGAAGTGGCTCCGGAAGAAACCGACAAATATGGTATCATCAGCGGAAAAGACATCGAAGATAACGTGATTCAGCTGGACGCCTTGATAGAAAAACCCAAACCCTCGGAAGCCCCGTCGAACCTTGCCATTATCGGTAGATATATCCTGACACCGGAGATTTTTCCCATTCTCGGACAAAAGAAAAAAGGTGCGGGCAATGAAATCCAGATCACCGATGCCATGGAAACGCTGCTGAAATCCCAGCCCATCTTCGGCTATCGGTTTGAGGGCACACGGTTTGACTGTGGCAACAAGGCCGGCTTCCAGATGGCCAATATTGCTTTCGCCCTGGATCGGCCTGAAATTCGTGAGAAACTCTTACCCTTTATAAAGGGTCTTGTATAGGTCGTATCCATCCATAAACAAAAACGGGCGGCACAACCAACGGTCCTGCATAGTCTTATGAAACGAAACATTCTTGTAATTGATGATGACAGTGTGCTTCAGGATCTTCTCCGTGACTATTTCCATGACCACCTGTTTGTCACAACATCAGCTCTGACAGGGCGTGATGGTATCGAGATCCTTGGGAATGTTCTGGGAACATCATGTGATCTGGTTGTTCTTGATATCATGCTGCCGGATCTGGACGGTTTTGAGACCCTGAGGCAGATACGGACTCTCTCCAAGGTTCCGGTGATCATGCTCACAGCAAGGTCCGATGAAACAGACAGGATCATCGGCCTTGAAATGGGGGCCGATGACTACATGCATAAGCCATTCAACCCCAGGGAACTCCTTGCGCGGATCAAGGCTGTTCTTCGAAGGACCACAACACCCCTAACCGGACCCACCGCTGTCCCATCTGACGAGCGGTTTCACGCCGGTCCCTTTATCATTGACCCTGTGACATGCAAGCTGTTCAGGGATGGGAATGAAATCCCCCTTTCCGGTGTTGAATTCGATATCATAAGAGAACTGGCCCTTTTTCCGGGTCGGGCACGGAGCAGGGATCATCTCCTGAACATCGCCAGGGGACGTGACTTCGAAGCATTTGATCGTTCCATTGATGTTCACATCAGCCGTATACGGAAAAAAATCGAACGCCATCCCGCCCGCCCCGAATACATCAAAACTGTGTGGGGAAAGGGTTATGCCTGGGGGGACGATACCCCAGACACCCTTTAACACCCGAAATTTTTTATGTGTAAATGACCTGTTACAATCCCGTCACATTTTTTACATTCCCGGAAATACCGGCTTAACATACCCGTGGTATATCTGTATCCGAATTGGAGATGAATGCATGTTCAAACGACTTTATATCACAATGGCCCTTTATTTTTTGAGTATCATCCTAACGACCCTTGTGACCGTGACCCTTTTGTTTTTTTTCACCGTGGGAAGACCCCTGGCTCGTGATATTCATGCCCAGCTTCGAAATCACACCCATTATCTCGCCTCCCTGGTCAGGGATGTAACGCGGGGACCGGAACTCGTTCGGGCCTTTGATCGTTTTTCAGACCATTATGGGTTCGACATTGCCCTGTTCGATCATAACCGCCATAAAATCGTATCCTCCTCGTCCATCAAGGATCAAAAGATTGAACTCCGGGATACCATGTTTGATCGCATGAATGAGCAGGGCATTTTCGTTCAAAGCAGTCATTTCGGCCGCCCCTTGATCTACATGCTTCCCGTGGTTCAGGGGTCTGTCCCCCTTGAATATCTTTATATCACCAAGCGTTTTCCCGAAACCGGAAATTCAATCACGTTTTTAAGCGGACTGGCTTTGATCGGAATTCTGCTCACCCTGGCTGTTTACCCTCTTTCCAAAAGCATCACGAGGCCCCTGACCCAGCTTACACGGGATCTTGAAAAAATCGCAGCCGGGCAATTCAATGAGGTCCCAAACAGCGTAAGAAAGGATGAGGTCGGTGAATTGATCCGTGGATTACGGGCCATGAGTCAGTCGGTGAACCGTATGATCCAATCCAAAAAACAGCTCCTGGCCGATATCTCCCATGAACTCTGCTCCCCCCTGGCACGAATTCGCGTGGGAACCGAATTGATCAAAGATGCCACCGTGAATGAAAAATCAAAACGTTACCTTGAAAACATTGATAATGATATCGCCTCCATGGATCATCTCATCGGGAACCTGTCCGCCTTTTCACGCATGAATTTGCCGGGATTCGCTCTCAATATCACAGTGATTACGCCCCACGATCTGGTCAAGGATATCCGGGCGGTCTATCTACCCTCTGCTGATATGCAGCAAATTAACCTGGACATCCGAATCACCGGAGTTTTTTCAACATTCACCGGTGATTACGAACGTCTCAAACAGGTGTTCTCCAACCTGATGGACAATGCGTTTCACTATTCACATCCCAATGAAAGCATTTTTATTGGGGCCGAAGAGACCCATGATTCAATCTGTTTTTTTGTTGAAGATCAGGGGCCGGGTGTACCTGATACCGATGCCGAAAAAATATTCGAACCCTTTTACCGGGTTGATTTTTCCAGAAACAGAGACCTTGGGGGCACGGGCCTTGGCCTTGCGATATCACGAAAAATTATGGAACTTCATGGGGGAAAGCTAATCTATTCGCGGACTCGGGGCCGGACGCGGTTCACCTTTAATTTAAAAAAATCAATGACGCCTGAAAAACAGATCACAAAAGAAAGGAATCACCATGACGAAACATAAACTATTGAGAGCTCTTTCCATGGCCCTGGCCATTCTGGCCCTGATCACGGTGCTGCCCTATGGCGGTGCAAAAGAGGCCTCTGCTTTGGGCTATAAATCCTTTTGCCCCTTTTCTCCCTTCAGCACGATTATTATACTTTATGTCGCCTTGACGCTTCATAGGTATCAGGGCAATATAATTAAAAAGGAACAAACATCTTGATCAGAGCGGTGTTTGATCCGGATGGGCCTTGAGAAAATCCAAAATTTCCCGGCTCATCCGTTCCGGATCCTCAATGGCCAGCATATGTCCGCAGTTCTCGAACACAATGAGTGTGCAGTCCGGAATTTCACGGTTCATCAAACGGCTGGGCTCCAGAAAAAGGTCGTCTTTCTCCCCCACAAGAACCAGGGTAGGGCAGCTGATCTTTCGAAGCCCCTCCACTCGGGGGTCGGGATCTGTGTAAAATGAACGGATAAAGGCACCGATGGCGTGTCTGTCTCCCACCTTGATCATCTCATAGGCCAGATCATACATGGCCTGATTGTCTTTGCGCTCAGCAATGCCCCTGAAAAAGGGGAAGGGTTGCATTTTGATGCCCACCATGATTTTTTCCCAGTCATGTTTTTCGAAACTCTTTGCAAATGTGTCATGAAATTTTACACCATCGTCTTTCACCTGAAAAAAATTAGTGGCCGACGAGGTATCTGTCAAAATCAGAGAACTCAAGCGATGGCTGTTTTCCATGGCATAGCGTGAGGAGGCAAATCCCCCGGTGGAATGGGAGAGGATATGGAAACGGGACAAACCCAGATGATCGGCCAGGGCCTCGATATCCTTTCCAATGGTTTCATCATCATAGCCCCAGGGCTCGCCATGAACCTTTGTTTTCCCATGGGCTCGCATGTCCATGGGGATTACTCGGTAATGGTTGGCCAGGGACTCACACACTCCGGTCAGGGTGAAGTAGGATGTATTTTCGATCAGACCGTGGACAGCGATGATGGCCTCTCCTGTTCCATAGTCTTCATAATAGATGTCAGCATTTCCGCTTGGGGCATAGGGCATAACAGCGTCCTTTCTTGGCGTATAAATCATGTTCGGGCGTATATATCATGTTTGGTTTATGGCTCAGGATGAAAAATATAGTAAAAACAAAGGGTGCTGTCAACCGGCCGGTAAAAGGGGGCCGTATAATTCACTGGGGGAATTGAGCTTGGGAATAAGTAAGGTGACCTGAATCAATACCTAAATAAATTATGTGATAACAGTGACATAGGGCCCATGGGTCTTATGGGACGTATAAGACCCATGGGACCTATGAAGATTTTAACTGAGTACGTGTGTAATAGCGACCGACTTAATGATCTCAAACGAATAAAACCATAACACAAAATATATTGGCCTGTTCCGTTATAGCCTTGGCGACGACGGATCAACCTTTTAAAGCGTGTCATCGCGTAGGCGGGGAACCTGCCCTAGTGCAGTTATGGGTAGGCATTAAACTGTGCTCATCCCCCTTGGGGGGATGCACATAAATTTTTCTCACAGAGGCACAAAGATCACAAAGAAAAAACTAACATTACCAAGCTTTTAGCCCTTCTCCGTGATCTCTGTGCCTCTGTGAGAGACGAGGCTTTTTTGCTTGCGGCTTTGCAGCGCTTTGCTCTTCGTGTCCTTCAGTGAGCTACGCGAACGGGTGGTTAGTAAAAAATATATGCGTCCCAAGCCAGAGTCTGGAAACGAGTGAGGCTGAACCATGAACGAATTCAGAATTCAGGAGAATTGCTTTCAGTTTACATCCTGTAAAGAAATCCGACGTTTTATATCTGTTATAAAATCTGGGGTGATTTAAAAAGACTGAAATTTCAGTCTCTTTCATATGTTTTTTTTGGCATGCCCCTTGCTATTTCCTTGTTGAAGTCCGGGATTACGGAATATGCGTTACCGGCGTGACATATTCGACACCAACCACATTCAGGAGGTTTGTATGAATACAGAAAAAAAACGTGTTCTGATCGGAATCGACGGCTCCATTCAGTCGTTGAATGCGGCATCCTATATCAGTGAGATCCTGCCTCCGGAAAGAACCCGGGTGGTTCTCTTTTATGTGGATGCCGAAATCCTGGATCTTTATTTCGATATCGAAGACAAACCCACGATGACTGATCTGGAAAAAGCATCCTGCAAAGAATGGATGGACATGCGAACGAAAAATATGAGCGCCCGTCTTGAAAAAACCAAAGATATTTTTTTGGCAAAGGGGTTCCCCAAAGACCATGTGACCTATATAAGGCGTGAGCTCGCCATTGGTGTGACCCGTGATATCATCGAAGAATCGCACAAAGGCTATGATCTTCTGGTTGTTGGCAAAACAGGAACCCGATGTGTGACAGGAATTCCCATGGGATCCGTGACCGGAAAACTTATTTCACGGGTGTTTCACCTTCCCGTGGTGGTGGTTGAAGGCCGCCCATCTACAGAAAAAATCCTGGTGGGTTTTGACAACTCCAAAGGTTCTATTCATGCTGCAAATAACGTGATTTCCTTTGTAAGAGGAACTCATAAAATTATGCTCTGCCATGTGATCCGGTCCATGGATCCACTAAACGACGGAGAATTCGACCTTTTTTCATCATCCATGAACAGTGGTTTCCCCGAATTCGAACTCCAGAGGATTAATAAACAAAAGTTAAAATTGGAAAAGGCCATGACTCTTCAGAAAGAAGCCATGGAAAAGGCCGGGATACCTGTGGGACATGTTGAGACATGCACATTGGAAGGTTATATGAGCCGAGCCCAGGGGCTGATTGAAAAATCACGCAAAGAAGGATACGGCAGTCTTGTCCTTGGCCGACGTGGCCATTCAACTGTTCTTGAATTTTTCATCGGCCGGGTCGGTCGAAAGGTTGTCGAGATGAGTGATTCTCTGGCCGTCTGGATCATGAATTAGAGATCATTAAGTTCGTGTCCATCCAGAGAATGGATGGACACAATAACGGGAGCTCCCCATCCACGTTAAATCCCCCCATCCCCTCTCCACCGGCACGTCCGGCAGATTCCCCCTGCCGGATGTGCATTCCTTCCAGTTTTTTAACAATGCAGGCTCAAAGACCACCGGTTCAAGGTCCCTGTATCCCTCAGCCAGTTGTCGCTGACATGAAGGGTCCAATCCCCTGTGACTGGCTCACCGATCATGGCTTTCAAATCAGCCAGGGCCGTATCGGAATAGTCCCTGGCAAGTGGGCCTGAGGCACTGCCCAGGGTGTTGAAATCCACAAGGGTTGCGGATTTTCCCGACGGGGACACAAGCCGGATCATCAAATCCCCGTGATAACTATGCGTGATATCAATGGAGACAGTAAGGCGTTTCACCGATCCCCCCTGGGTCAGGGTGATGCTGTCCATGATGCCCTGGGGATCGTTGTCCGGTATGGCCCGGTTCACCACCTTATCCTCTGAGAAATTTGATATTTTTTTGATGTAGTCCACCTCAATTTTCCAGCTTCTCAGCTTTCCCGTATCCCTGCGGGCATGATCCGAGACCTTCAGTGTCCAGAGCCCCTTCATTTCTTGCCCCACCAGGGTGGCCAGCAGGCTGTCCGAATCATAGACCTCTATCAGATCATCCGTATCTCCCCCCTTTTTCTCTCGAAGGACCAGGGTTTTTCCCTGGGGCGTCATCAGCTCCACCATCAAATCCCCTATATACGTATGGGTGATATCAACGGACAGACGTATTCGCTCGATGGTGCCCCGGGTGGCTATCGTCATACTGTCGGAAATACCTTCAGGCGCATTGTCCGGAATCAGCATCGACGGCCGAGACTCCTTGCTCAGGCTTGTCCCGAAGGTATCCGGCTCATCTTTGTCTCCCACGTTAAACCCCATGACCTGTCCCGGTGATCCGATATCGTAAAGCTGGAATCCGGATTCCACCCCACCCCAGACTCTTGATGAGGGGACCGTGTCATGGGAAAGAACCAGTCCGGCCTTGTCCCTGAACAAATCACCCTCATCCCCGTTATTCACGTTGTTCTCAAGGTGCCGGGCTCCGTCAGCCTGGACCAGGGCGCACTGGTAGTGGCTGTCTCCGGTTCCGCCCTGCCATTCGTTGGAGCCCAGGATATCGCAATGATAGACAGCAAGGCCATGTGAGGTGCAATACTGATCCATGGCCAGGCGACTTCGGTTTTCAACCAGAAAGTACTCGTTGGGTCGCGTATCCAGCTGATATTTGTAAAGTGTTTTATAATCTCCATGCTCGATTTGAAATTCCCCGCCGTCATTGAGGAGAAAGACTTGATCTGTCCACCCGGCCAGATTGCGCAAATAGGCACAGATGGGGGAGGGTGTCCGCCCGTTGTCCAGGTGACTGCCCGCAGCCATCAGGCAGTAGTAGCCCATGCCGGAACTGGGATCCGAATCGCCGTCCCGGCTGCCGTAATCATAAAGATCGGGAAAACGGCAGATCAAATGTCCGGACTCGTGGCAAAACGTCCCGATTTTCATGTCCACGGGCTGGCGTCCCAGACTTTGAATGGTGTAGAAATTCGTCTTGATTCCGCCCAGACTCAGGTCCATGACATGGTTATGGGGCCAGAGCCATCCTTCGTACAATGTCTCACCGGCATAGAGAAAATTGATGGCATCCACGGTCCCGCGTCCGGTGCAGTCATAACGACCCAGATCAATATTAAGTTCACTGACCGCCAAAGACAGAGCCTCTCCCATGCAGGGATTCTCAATGTAATGGGTCTTGTTCTTGGACAGAACCACAGGCCCCACCACATCATTGATATATTCCAGTCGCCCGCTGGACAGGGTTTGATAATACTCTTTCACTGAACAGAAATTCCCATATGAGGTGAAATTGTCCCCGTTGAGGAGGGCCCTCACATGATCCGGAGTGATCTGACTTGTCTCGTTCTTGAAATGGATAAGGATGGTCAGCCCCGTGACCCTGCTTTCCCGACTCAATTGCTTGCCGGGTAAGAGCCCCTTGTTTTCGCCCAAAGTGGCGGACACACCGGGAAACGGTTCAGGTGCCGGGCGCATCATGGCGAATTTTTGATCAAATTTTTTGTTCCGGATATCCTTGTCCTCCTGAAGATGGCGGACAAGCCCTTGGGGAACAGGCTTATCCATGGGACAGCCGCTTGAGGCCAGATGGCCCTTGATCAGAATGGCAAAACAATATTTTTCACACCGCGTGTCGTAAATAACGGTGTACCCGTCCAGGGTTTCATAACGGGCATAGAACTCATCGCCAAATACACGGAGTTGGACCCCGGGGCCGTCGCCCTGGGGAAAGGTCCGGGTTTTTCCTAAAAGTAAACACATGACAGATACCTCGCTTGGTTTGGTGGGTTCATGCTAAAGGCTAAAGACAACGAAGGTCGATCAATGCATGTTTATTCCCTGATGTGACATTGTATAAAAAATATGGACTGATTTGTAAAGAAAGATTCCCTTTAAAGGAAGCTTATCAAAAACACCAGGGAAACGTCTTGACAAAACAAAGCCTCACCGATAAGGAACATCGTGGATAAATCATGCTGAACAAAAAGGAAGGCCTTGGAATTTTTTATCGGATGAACCCTAACAGATCGAATATGGCGTCCAGGCTCACGATTCTGATTTTCCTGATCATGGTTGTTTTGGCCTCATGCGCCCCCAAAGCACTCAAGGTGGCAACGACAGATCCCTTGCCTGTCCCTGATGTGACCACACCTTCTGATAAAAATCAATTTTCAATCCAGGTGGCTGCCTTTGAAGCCAGGGCCCGTGCCGAGGCATATATCAAACAGTTGCAGTCCCTTGGAACCGAGGCCTGCACTGTTGAGACTTCCAATGGCATGTGGACGGTTCGTACCGGAATCTTTGAGACCAAAGAAGAGGCCCGCAATCAGGCACTGGAACTTCAATCCGAAAAAACCATTGATGACTTTTTTATCATCAATGCGGAAGATCCGTTGGTATCCGAGACAGAAAAGGACCCGGATAATTTACAGGATCGTATCGTCAAAACAGCATACAGTTATCTGGGAATCCCCTATGTCTGGGGCGGTACATCCCCGAAACGGGGATTTGACTGCAGCGGGTTTACACTGGTGGTGTATCAGCGAAACGGATTTGAATTGCCGCGAAGTGCCGCAGCCCAGTTCCGAATCGGAGAACCTGTGCCCCGGGATTCCCTCCGGAAAGGTGATCTTCTTTTCTTTGCCACAGGCAGACGGGACCGCATTTCCCATGTGGGAATCTACAGCGGGAACAACACCTTTATCCATGCATCAACCCATGACGCCTGTATCCGCACATCCAATTTATCCAAATCCTATTATAAAAAACGCTATAAAGGCGCACGTCGATTGATCCGGATCGGAAACATGTAGAACAAGACGATTTATGTGGCAGCCATGTATGCCACAAGGTGATTGTCTCCAGGGACAGACTGTTTCCGGGGACAGACAAACTATTTAACCAATTCAACATCAAGGATACGATCAATCTGGCCTGAAAGGTATAGCGGTAATGATATCAACGTGTATTCCAGACAGTCTTCGCTATTCTTCAGGCGAATATTTACCTGAACATTACTCTTCGACGGAAGCCCCAGATTAAACCTCAGGCCATGCTTTAATTTTTTCTCATATAAAAAAATTGGTAGCGACTTTAGGCTGCCTGTTTTTCCGGCTTTAACTTCCACAGGAACAAGTGTAGATTGATGGCTGATAAGGTAATCAATTTCAGCATTTGAATTTTTCTCTTCACGGGTCCAGTAATAGAGTCCGGGCGATTCAAAATCAAAACCGTAATTTAAAAGTTCCTGACCGATAAACTGCTCGGCAAGCCCTCCTTCATAAATCGTAATTAATTGTTTCATGTCCGTTAGTTTCAAACCGCACAGTCTGTTTACAAGGCCAATATCAAGAAAAATGGATTTGAAAATGTTTGGATTTATTTCAGCATCAAGGGGAGACCCGTTTCCATTTGATTTATATACCAGAGAAATGACCCTGCTCATGGCAAGCAAATGGCAGGCTTCCTTTAATACTCCGGATCGAATATCCCGATCTATATTCACGTACTTAATTTTTGTACCTATATTTCGAGGTATATGATGCATCACCTTTTGCAAATGTTCCTGTTGTTTTCTTGATCCGTATTTTGCAAAATCGTTTTGCATTGTTGTGAGAATTGAGTTCTGAATCCTTTGAACATCAACAAGATTGTTATTTTCAATCCAGGCAGCCACAGCTTCCGGCATGCCCCCTGTAAAAAAAAAATATCTTAAACACTCAGAAAGTTTTCTGTGAATAAGCTCACTGATATGAACTTCAAACGTCCATTTTTTTATAAATTCATAAAGTTTAGGATGTATGGAAAGAAGAAATTCATTGAACGACATCGGATATATATATATAAACTCAATACGCCCAACTGGCATTGAATATTCAAAATCCCGTAAGGCAAAATCCAGAAGGGACCCGGCTGCAATAACATGTAAACCCGGCTTCTTCTCATAAAAATATCTTAACGTAGCTATTGCCTCGGGGCAGGCCTGTATTTCATCAAAAAACAAAAGGGTATGATTCTCAATAATGTCCACGCCATAGTATAATGAAAGTTCTTCTGTTATTTTTTCAGGGTCTCGACCTGAAAAAATTGATTTAACGGCAAGATCAAACTCGAAATCCACCTTAAGGTAATTTTTAAAGTATTTACCTGCAAATTTTTCAACGAGATATGTCTTACCTGTCTGGCGGGCACCCCTTAAAACAAGAGGCTTTCGCCCTTTTCTGTTTTTCCATCGTTCAAGATAGTCTTCCGCAAATCGTTTCATACTTTGATTTTTCCATAATAATTAAGTGGTTTATTCACGTTAATGCATGTTTGTTCCGCACTGTTTATTGGGAAATATCATATATATTGACAAAACACAATTGGAAAATATCATTATTTTTAATAAAACACCATTGGATTTTATCATTTTCTATCCCAAAAATCGGGGACAGGTAAAAAAATCGGGGACAGGCAAAAAATGTATTCTTATGCCTGGGGCGGTACGTCCCCGAAACGGGGATTTGACTGCAGCGGGTTTACCCTGGTGGTGTATCAGCGAAACGGATTTGAATTGCCCCGAAGTGCCGCAGCCCAGTTCCGAATCGGAGAACCTGTGCCCCGGGATTCCCTCCGGAAAGGTGATCTTCTTTTCTTTGCCACAGGCAGGCGGGACCGCATTTCCCATGTGGGAATCTACAGCGGTAACAACACCTTTATCCATGCATCAACCCATGACGCCTGTATCCGCACATCCAATTTATCCAAATCCTATTATAAGAAACGCTATAAAGGCGCACGTCGATTGATCCGGATCGGAAACATGTAGAACAAGACGATTTATGTGGTCTGATCAGAAATGATTAATCTAAAACGAATAAGAATATATAGTACAAAAAATTCACAAAATGAGAATAATATGTAATAATAAATGAGAAATTTAACATTTAGAATGAACCATAAAATTTATATCTCATATTTAACTACCTAATTTATTGTATAAACAGAAAATAACTCATAATAGAGGTGAAAAACTTGGTATGCAGCTTGCAGATAATTTCGCTATTTGATTTTTTCATAGCAGCTGAATCAGCAGACCCGAGCCATGTCTGACCAGAAGAACCGCTTGGATGATGGTATGCTGCAGGATATCTTCAACAACGGGATGAGCTGGAATCGATTGAGAGCGAGTAAAATTATTGGAGAAATTGAAATTTGAATTATGTTAACGGGCAGACATTTAAATTTCATTGGATGAGGGATATCAATTTACTTACAACTACCAAAATCAGGAGAATTATCATGAGCGAGCAATCAGCAGCACCTCAACACATCATCGTATCCTCACCAAAAAGTATGGGCATATCGCTTATCCTCACTTTTTTGTTCGGACCATTGGGAATGTTGTATTCAACCATCCTGGGGGGCATAATCATGATGGTTGTCACATTTGTTGTCGGCCTGATCACCTTGGGATTTGGAGTATTAATCACATGGCCTATTTGCATGATTTGGGGAGCGATAGCCGTGTCGTCATCAAATAAACAACTGATGGCCCAAGTCGCTCGCTAATTAAAATCAAGGAGGGGGGTAAAGGTGGTTCACATACCGTCTTTAGCCTTCCCTCTCTGCATCGACACGTTTAGATTTATAACATCCCCAATACACATGGCCGGACCAATTGTGACCGCGTCAATGCGAAGAAATCATCGGTCGCGGCCGACCTATTGTTTGCCGCCCCCTGCTTTATTTCGATATAACACGCTGTTATTTTAAGCGGTGAATACGTCCCTCTGTTTTAACTGAGACTACCTTTTGCTGTCGAATGGTATCGATAATCAGTTCTCGCAAAGGCAATCCGGTCTTGATTTTCGGTTTGTTCTTGAAAATGACATGGTCATCGCCCCCCGAGGCAAGGAAGTCGGGAACCACCACAGAATAGATTGCATCAGGTTCCAGGGGCAGCCGTTCTGTCCCTACTCTTATATTTTTAGCTGTCCGGCCGCACACATCGAATGTCATGCCCGACACGTGCAGGAAACCGCCGTCTTCATCTGTCTGGTTGCCGCGCACGCTCCGTTGAAGGGTTTGATCTATCTCAGCGCCGGTGAGTTCCACGCGAACCAGCTCATTGCCATAGGGCATCGTCTTGAAGACGTCTTCCACGGTGACAGGACCTTCCTTGATGCTCGCCCGCAAGGCTCCGGCGTTTATCATGGCAATTCGTGCACCGGTGTTGGAGCGCATGATATCCGTGATGAAATTGCCTAAATTCGTTTCCTGATGGCGGATATGATCCCGCTCGCCGTCCAGAAAGGTATCACATCGGCCGATCACTTCTTTGAATTGTTGCCCCAGTCGTGCATTATAGTCATTCACGATGGCTGCTATCTCCGGATCCGGCGCGATGTCGGCGGTCACTTTGATGTAGCTGGCGTCGATCAGTTTGGCCCGCCTGGAAACGGTGTCGATGCTAAGATCCAGGCGACCCAGATAGCGCCCTTTTTCAAAGGCTTGCAATATGGGAACACGACCCTCGATGCCATAGGGAGACATAAGTACCTGATCATGGCCACCGATAATGGCAGTCAGATCAGGTAGCGCCCTGGCAATTTTGCGGTCCGTCTCCTGGCGGCTGTGGGATAGCAAGAGCACCGGTCCTCGTCCTTCTACCTCGGCATGAACCCGGGTAACGGCTGAGACTGAATCGAGTACATCCAGTGTGACCACATTTTCAGCCTGGGTGGTGGAAAGCAATTCCTGGGTGGTAATGCCGATGACGGTGAATGTCACATGGCCCTCCAGGGGAACCTCCAACATGGGCTGACATAACAAACCGCCGCTTTCTTTCCCGATGATATTGGCGCTGAGGAACGGAAAGGTCGATTGATTTTTGAGTTTCAGAAAATTATCCAATCCGAAGTCGAATTCATGATTACCAACGGTCATGGCATCTACCTCCATGGAATTAAGGCATCTGATGTCAGGTTCGCCTTTAAAGATCGTGGACATGGGTGTGCCCTGAAGGATATCACCAGCCACCAGCACCAGCGTTCGCACATGATTGCGATTGTTTTCCTCACGGATCTGCCGGATCAAGGAAGCCATACGGGCGATGCCACCCACCTCTTCAACCCCTTTTTCGCCTTTGATTTCGAACGGCATCAGATGGCCATGCAGGTCATTGAAAAAAAGAACCGTCAGGGGTATCGGACCAGGCTGTCTTTCCGACGAAAGAGTGCTGGCGCATGCACATAGACAAGCCAGAAATAAGGCGATCATGATAAACCGGAGCCGCTTCATCGTGAGGTGTCGTGACATAATACCCCCTTTTTATAATCCACATGTGTGTTTTCTCAAAAAACTGGTTTTGTTTTTGTCCAGACTTCGATGCCGTGTAAGTTATCTGCAAATGGAATGAACATCAAGGGTTTGTGGAAAATGGTGAACTTTTTTTCAGTGGTGTAAGTTCCGCCACTGATATGGATGACAATGGTGGGAGATTTTTAGTTATACCTCGTCGGACCCTGTTAAGGCAAACATGGGCTGAATCGGATGAGCGGTTTTCAATCCTTATCGTTATCCTTTAGGTTTTCCTCGCTAATATTTGAATTGACTTCAAGGATGATCCTGCTTTGCTGTTCCATGATGGGTGAGCCACCTCCGTGGTAGCTGGCGTAATTCAGAGTCCCGGCCAGGCTGGATACGGTAAGGTCGCTCAGATAAAGCCAGAATTTGATTTGGTCATCCATGGACATTTTGGAATTTCGTTTCAGATACTTTTCCAAGTATCCTTTCAGATCGCTGTTGGTTAAATCCTGTTCATAGGGAAATGTTGCGGGCATGCCCCCGGCAATATCGCACAGGATTTCCTGCTCGTGGAACACCCACTCACCGGTCAGGCACCTACCCACATTGCAGTAGATGGAATTGGGGATGTAAGCTCCGGGAACGTAAGGAACCTGCCCTTTGCCGGGAATATAGATTTCCGGTTTCCCCATTTCCGAGGCTGTGAACCCAGCCGCATAGCCCAATTCAGAGATCTGAATGATTTTAGATAGTTTTTCCCGGACATGGGGTGTTTTATCGATTCCGTTAACCTCTGCTGCGAGGGCCGCCATTCCAAGGGTGACATCACCGATGGCCGGTTTGCATCCCGAATAGCTGTGACGGTGAAACAGTGCAAAAAGAAGGGCGCACAGACCGCCATGTTGATATTCGCCACAAAGGAATACCCGTTCCCATGGAACAAAGACATTGTCGAAAATCACATAGGAATCCACACCCCCGAAATCAAACCCGCGCTTGTAATGTTCTCGTTTACGCATGTTATTGGGATGAATCACCTGGGTCACACCATCCCAGTCTGAGGGAACGGCAAAGGCCACGGCATAATCCGCTTCGTCAGGCCCGAGTGATCGTGTGGGCACAACGATGATTTCGTCCGCAACCGAAGCCTGGGTGATATGAACTTTGCATCCTGTGACAATGATTCCGTCAGTCCGCCTTTCAACAACATGAAGATACTGATCGGGGTCAGGCTGCTGGCCCGGCCTGAGCATCCGTTCCCCTTTGACGTCTGTCTGGGCGTAGGCTCCGATGAGATCGTTTCTCCGGTGATATGGGATTTTACCGTACACAGATCCTTTTTTTTGGATCCATTGCCGCATCGAAGGTATGGCCAAGAACACCGATGGTCTGATCAAACACCTCATGATCACGGCCGATCTTCTCGCCTTTATAATAAATGTTTCGTTTCAATGTTGATAAATTTTCACGATACTGTTTTTTGGTCCGCATGATACCATCCTCATATATACGATCTTACAGGTTAAAATACCGGTCGGAAAACCCGCAATGCTCAAGGTCCAAAATCTCCCCACCACCCTATCCTGTTGAATAAGGGGCACGGGTGACTTGACCGGCAAATGCAATTATCTGTTTTAAGGGTATTACCATAATCGTGCTAATGCCTTGGATGGCTTGTAATGTGCCTATTCAATTATATAATTAACATAGACGACAGCGGATTTCGTCCCCTTGCCACGGCGGGAATTTTTAAGCGGATGGTAGCCTTCTGCAAGACCGGGAGTTCTCGTTGTAAAGCCGCGAATTAAATTCGACACATTTTGAGGCCCCTCCACCCAACCCCTTTGCGTGTCTGGGCGAAGCCTTGGCGAAGACCGGCGTGTCAGGCGAAGCTTGGGCGAAGACCGGCCCAGCTTTTAAAGCTTTTCCTTGCCTATGCGGGGAAGCTGGCCCTCGGAGAACCGCCGGAGGCCATTTCTTCCTGCCCTTAGTATGTCAGAATGACAAGAAATCAGCGTTGTGGGTCATGAGACACGGTTCGGGTTCCCATAGTGATACCCAGCATTTTCATTTTCGTGTAGAGCGTGGAGGGTTTCAAAAGCAGGACATCGGCAGCACCGCCGGCACCTTTGATCCGGCCGCCGGTTTTTTCCAGGATATTTATGATGTGGGCCCGTTCGACACCTTCAAAACTCAGATCATTCTGACACAGATCCAGCGATCGTTCAGGCGGTAAAACACGGAGTGTGCTTTCCTGGCTTGAAATCATGGCGTTTTCCACAACATTTTTAAGTTCCCGAATATTCCCTGGCCAGGGATAAGCCATCAGTGTGCTCATATTTTTTTTGGAGATGTGGGTGACATGGCGCCCCATGGTTTTACAGAATTCACGGATGAACGACCAGACCATATCCGGTATATCTTCTGTCCGTTGGCGAAGGGGAGGGACACTGACAGGATATACGTTCAACCGGTAATAAAGGTCGGACCTGAACGTTCATTCCCGGATCATTTTTTCGAGATCACGGTTTGTTGCAGTGACTATTCGTACATCCACCGTGATTGAACTGGAATTACCCAGACGCTCAAATTCTCCGTCATCCAGAACTCGAAGCAGTTTCGACTGAATGTCCAAGGGCAGTTCGCCGACTTCATCAAGAAACAGCGTTGAATGGTTAGCGATTTCAAACCGGCCGATCTTTTTTGTTGCCGCGCCGGTAAATGCCCCTTTTTCATGGCCGAACAACTCACTTTCCAGAAGATTGGCTGGCAGGGTTGCGCAATTCACCTTAATCATCGTTTTCCAAGAATGACCTTACCTGCTCAAATTTCAAGGACTCATCAGGCTTTTTTATAAAGCCCTGTGAAAACAAACTTAAGGGCGCAACCTTTTCCCCTGCTGCTGCCCTGGAATTATTAAATCAATTTGGAATAATCTATATTTAGCCTTATTTTGACGCAATCAAAAACAGGTTTCTCACAAAGGCACGGAGATCACAGAGGTAAGAGGCAACATGTTTTTTCTCCGTGTCTCCGTGAGATAATGTTAACAGCATCCTCCCACGGGGCCAGCGCACAGTTTGAGACACGCATCTGCTGGGCGGACACACCAAACCCACTATCCATTTACTCAGCTTTTTAAAGCCTGTCCCCGCGAAGGCGGGGAGCTGGTCGCCGGTTTTAAAGCTCTTCGTGTTAATTACCTTTGATTTTATAGACATCTGATGTGTGGGGCATGATGTTTGTGCCTTTAAGGATGACCGCCGGATTATCGGTTTGGCTGTATGGTGTCTATTGAAATGGAAGGTGCCCAGTCCAGCCAGGATTTATCCATCTTGTCGTGAAGCTCGAATGTCTGATTTTCCGTGGCTTCTGCCCCGGTGTCCGGCGGGTTGGGAGTGGCAAATGCAATGCCTCCTTCGATCAGGGATTCCAGGCTATCCATTTCAAAGTTCGCCCCCCTGAAAAGGCCAAAGTCAAAATTCATGCCGCTGATATTCCAGAATTTGCTGTTCGTCCGGACAAGGGGGGCATAGGGCGATGCGATGATGCCATGGATCATGACCTTGTTCGCCGTATCGGACAGGCTGAAATCGACGATTTCTCCCACGGGTACGTCCTTGTAATAGATAGGAACCCCTTTTTTGAGGGACCCAAGCCTGGGAGCCCATAGAACAATACCCAGGCCATCCGGGCGGTCTTCCGCAACAGGCGGTTGATCCGATCCAATGAATTCAAAGGCAGGATCGCCGGTTCCGGGAAGCAGGGCAATGTAATTTCCGGACACAAGGGTTTCAAGGTGCTTGGTTTCCATAATGCCAAGTTTGGGACGGACAATCCAGAAACGGGAGTCTTGTCGGGCAAGGTTACCCGAGTCCCTGTTAAGTAGGGCGTCCACCTCGACAGAGGCGAGATTTTTGTCAGGTCTGATGCGTTTAATGAATCCCACATCCACATCTTTGAATCGAATGGGAGACCCTTCTTTGAGTCCAAGGCCTCTGTCAAAACGGATGGATATGGGAATACCATTTTCAATGGCTATCTCATAATTGGCAAACAAGGCAAATCCATGGCCGTTTTTGACAGGAACTCCCCCTTTGTCAGGCGTTTCAAAAGAAATCCCGCCGGAGAGCATGGTTTCAAGTGACTCGGCATGAATTGCAATTCCGCTGATCCCGCCCTTGATTGAAAGCCCGCTGCTGTTCCAAAACCTGGAGTTGGATCGAACCAGGTGTGTATACTGATTCTCAATGATGGCATCGATCATTATGGTTTTGCTGTCCTTGGAAAGCCGGAAGCTGAGGACCGAGCCCACTTTGAGTTTTCGGTAGAAAATCGGGGTTCCCCGATTGATGGAATTCAGAGCGTCACTTTTCAGCGTGATAATCATGCCGGTGTCTTTACCCGAGAGAAGGGGAGGCTCTTTAAGAATTTTAAAATCCCTTTTGCCATTGCCATTGAGCTCAAAATCCATTTCAAGATATATTCCGGATAAGAGCGTGTCCAGGCCGGAAATTTCCGTAAAGGAAAGGCGGGGCTTAACCGTCCAGAAACGTGTGGTTTCATTCAATGCTGCAAGGGAATGGGGCACGAAGAGGAACTCACCCACAACACCATCCAGGTTTTTGTTGATGTCAATTTTTTTTAATATGCCCACTTCCACGCCCTTATAAAAGACTTTTGTTTTATTGGGAGTCAGGCCGTTGGCAGAATCAAATGCGATGTTGACCGGAATGCCGGCATTGGCACTTTGATAGTCTTCATAAAGTATAAATGTATCTCCGTTTTTGCATTGGCCTGTGCTTTTGATATCTTCCTGGGACGGGGTATAAAAGGATATGCCTCCCGCAATAATGGAGACCAGGGATTCGGCGTGAAGGGTCAGGCCGCCCAGGTCACCTGTCAGGGAAATTCCGCTGGAATTCCAAAACCGGGAGCAGGGGGTCACCAGGGAGGCGTATTGGCTTTTGATGTGGATTTTAACGTCAACACCGGTGTTATCTTTATTGAAATCATAGCTTTGGATGCTTCCCACCACCACTTTGCGGTAGAGAACGGGAGAGCCTGGACGAATGGAACCCAAATCGCTTGTTTTCAGAACCAGATGAAGACCGGGTTCTGACTCGGGAAGTGGCGGAGGGTTTGACAGGACTTGGAATTCAAATTTGGGTTTGCCATGGCCGGGTCTTATTTCAATGTAAGTCCCGGAGACAAGGGTTTCGAGACCTGTGACACCCTCGATGGAAATTCTGGGTTCAACCAGCCAGAACAGGGTGCCGTCTCGCAAAGCTGACACGGCGTTACGGCTGATGGAAACCTTGGCGACGACACTTTTCAAGTCATCATCCAGACGGAATTTTTTGATGACCCCGATGATCACGCCTTTGTGCTTGACCTGGGTTTTTCCCGCAATCAATCCTGCGCCGGATTCCATATGCAGGCTGATGATGACATCTTTTTCGATAAAATTGTTGTAGATCAGCCAGCCGCCGATAATCATGGCGATGATGGGAAGCAGCCAGACAAAGGAAAGTCTCCGGGGCCTGCTTTCGATGGCTTCGCTTATGTATGGGTTGTCTGAATGTCGGCCGGGTTCCATGGTCAGGTCTCCTTTAGATCCCAGATCAATCGGGGGTCAAATCTCTTTGATGCGAAAAGGGTGATCACAACAACGGTTGCAAAGGCCGTTGCACCGGGTCCCGGAGTTACAGATGACACGGCCCCCATATCAACCAGGGCCGTGAGAATCGAAATCATGAACAGGTCCAGCATGGACCAGCGCCCGATCAGGCTGATGAAACGGTACAACAAGGTACAGTGATATGCGCTGAATGTCCATTTGAATTGAACACAAAGCAGAAGAAAACTGATGCCCAGAAGTTTCAGAATGGGCACCACGATGCTGGCCAGAAACACCAGAATGGCAATGGGGAGCATGCCGTCATTGATCAGGGATATAATGCCTGAGATAATGGTGTCGGGCTGTCCGTCACCCAGGTAGACCACCTGGGTGATGGGCAGGATATTGGCGGGAATGAGAAGCCAGAATCCTGTGATAACAAGGGCCCATGTTGTGGAAAGACTTCCGGGTGTCCGGGAATGGACCAGGGAGCCGCACCGTGGGCACCGGGGATGTTTTTTACCTGCCCGGATCAATTTGTGGCAGGTCAGGCAAAGAATCAATCCGCTATTTCTCAGTGTCTGTTCCCGGTTCATGGCGTTCGTCTCTCAATGAGTGACCAGGCCAGGCCTGCGTCAAAGGAAAGTATGGACAGGGTTGCCAATACGAGGAGCCCTATAAAACAGTATAAGCCCGGGCCAGGAAAAATATCTCCGTAATCCTCCATCTTGATCAGCGCTATGAGAATCCCGAGCATGTAAACATCCAGCATGGCCCACTCGGTCAGAGATTGATACAATTTTAGCGGCCGGACCAGAAGAGAGGGCCAGGCCCCCAGTTTCAAGGCCAGGCTCAGGCCGAAGAGCAGCATCTGGATGAAAAAGGGAACAAGAATGCTGCAGAAAAGGACAAGGCATGACATCCACCAATAACCGCTTTTCATCATCTGTAACACGCCCTTGATCATGGTGCAGCTGCCGGTGTGGCCATAAATGTTGAGTTCCAGCAAGGGAAGAAAGCAGGCAGGGATAAAGAGAATAAGCCCTGAAATGCTCAATGCAAGTGTTCTGTTGATGCTGTCCAAACTGGATCTGACAAGAAGGGACCCACAACGCGGACAACAGGCATCATGTCTTTTTTTGGATGATGGCCTCTGTACCAGAAGGTCGCAATTAGGACATCCAATCAGTGTTTGTGGTTTAATGGTTAAGGGGATTCCCATAGCCTTTACTTGAGCGTTTCGCCTGAGTCATTTAAAAAGAGTGATCCTGAAATTGATGATATTACAATGTCAAATAATCAACTAATTTTCAAGAGTTTTTGACGTTATTCCACACCGGGGGGCATGGGGTAAATACGATCTCCTCCAAGAACATAACCCCCATCCAGGCGAATAACGCTGCCGGTCATGAACGGGGCATCCTCAATCAGAAACAGGCAGGTTTTTACCACATCATCACTATTTCCGGTTCGTCCCAGGAGCGTGTGCTCTATGATTTCATGCCTGACAGATTCGGGTAAAAGGCCCCACCCCCGTGTCCCGTGGCCGTGGCGTGTGTCCATGATGCCCAGCATGATTTCATTGACCCGGATCTGGGGAGCGCCCAGTCGTGCCCAGGTTTCGGTCAAAAGGGAGATGCCCCGGTTGAGTGCGGAATAGCCTTCATTAAAAAGATAGCTGACAGGGCCGGAGCGTCCCACCATCCCGGATATGGATGAGAAATTGATGACAAGTCCATCCGGTGATTGCTTCAGGTAAGGGTATGCAGCTTCAAAAACCCATTGCTTGGCCCGAAGGCTTGTGCCCATTTCAAGGTCCCATTGATTCCGGGTGTATGACCCGTGGACAATGGGCATGCCGCCACGCTCAATGTTATTGACCAGGATATCCAGTCTGCCAAACCGTCTGATCACCTGTTCGACCATGCTCTGGATGGTTTCCGTTTCAAGAAGATTGATCTTTATGATTTCATGGTCTGTGCCTGTTTGGGAGAAATCATGGATCATGGAATCGAGACTGTCTTCCCAGTCATACCAGGTCAAGGCTGTGCGGATCCCCCTTTGGGCAAGGGCAAGCCCGATGGCCTTGCCAATTCCTTTAACAGCACCCAGAACCAGAGCTACTTTTTCTTGTCCCATGTGGTCACCCCAGGAAAATTAAAAAGAAGGTTTTCCGCCGAACAGCTCTGATTTAATCCATGAAAAACCAAGGCCCAGCAGGGCAACATCGTCTGTCTTGATGCGCTCATACAGCTCAGGGTTGATCTGATGTTTTTCAATAAGCTGATCATTGAAGATGGCTGACCTGAAACGGTCAATATTGTAACATGCCAGGACGAATTTCTCCTTGGATGCGGGATCCAGGGGGCCGGGCATGATCTGTTGTTTGAGACTGATCAGTTCAATCATCGTGTCATTATTTTCATTGTAAACCGCAAGGTCCTGATCAGAGCTAAACTGTCGAACCGTCATGGTGGAATTTTCTTGAAAACCCTTGCAGATGGGGTCCTTGATCAGGGCAAAATGCTCTTTTATTTCACCGGTTTCACGAGACCGTGATATGGCCCGTGCAAGGGGGAAAATTCGGCATGAGGACGGGCGGTCCGGGTAAACACGGCACCCATTTTCGCCCACAAAGGGGCAGGTGTGACCATTGGCCGGATGGGTTTTAAACGATACAACGGGAAGTCCTGTTGTGCCCCCGGCATAAATGATGGTATAGGTGTCCAGAAATTCTTCGGAGCCAAGGTTCAGGTTTGTTTTCAGCCGGATGATATCATAAGGGTATAGGAACTGGTTGACATCTTTGCAGCACATATTAAAGCAGTCCAGACCGGAGTTGCATGAAAACATAAACGAATCGTCAATGCTTATTAATTCAGGTTCGACACTCATGGTATTCTCCCATAGGGTTATGATTTTCCCGGAAGGCCCTTTCCCGTTCGGGGAAATGCCCGGCCGAAAAAGCCGTTGAATGGCCAACAGCTACCATGTCTGGGTTGTATGTCAATGTTTTTTTAACATGGAAAAGTGAAACACGCTCATAAATTAAAATTCAAATGAACCGGGGCCGAGGTGTTGAGCATGTTTTTTATTTGGCAGAAAAGGGGTAAGAAAAAAAATGGGGATTTTGGGCATATATGGTGGTAATGGGTTCGATTTTTCCAAGATATGGGGATGCATTTTCAATGAATAATCCATGGTCCGTTTTAATGGATACAGGGGGCCGAAAATTCTTGACATCGATAATGCCCGGTGATAACTTTGCCCTTTGATTATTGTATGGTAGAGGTGTTTATAAGGCCATCTTTGTCAAAATAATCAATGCATTATAATTTTGAAAATTGGGGTGTCGGCTGATCAGCGGCTTCCCCCAGGATAATAAGAAAACAGTTTAGTTTTTGGAAACAGCCAGGAAGTGAACAATCTTCCGGCGATTGATGTGAGGGGTGATACGGCTGTTGGGCCTGTATCGCCAAACAGTTAACGCAGGTGTTGATCCGGTGTTTAAGATCAATGCCGAATTAGGGAGGTATATTAATGCCAAGCTATGTAATTGCAGAAAAATGTGACGGCTGTAAAGGCGGGGACAAAACTGCATGTATGTACATTTGTCCGAATGACTTGATGGTGCTTGATCCTAACGAAATGAAAGCCTACAACCAAGAGCCGGATGCTTGTTGGGAATGTTTTTCATGCGTAAAAATCTGTCCGTCTCAGGCCATTGAAGTTCGTGGATACTCTGACTTTGTACCGCTGGGAAGCAGCATCGTACCAATGATGGGTACCGAAGATGTAATGTGGACCTGCAAATTCCGTAACGGCGTTGTAAAACGCTTTAAGTTCCCCATTCGAACCACACCGGAAGGTGCTTCGAACGAATACGGAAGTCTTAAAGGTAAAGACCTGGATAGCGGCCTTCTTTCAACCGAAGAAGCTGATGGCAAGACTCTGTCTGGGCCTACTCAGCTTGCTTAGAATGTGAGTTGAACAATCTATCGTCAAATTACGACTATGACACTATTAAGGAGGAAGTAATATGGCATTACCGAATAAACCTTTGGGAGAGCTTAAAGCAGTTAGAGATCCTGAAGTTATTGAAAAAGAAGTTGATATTCTTATCGTTGGTGGTGGTATGGCAGCATGCGGTACCGCATTTGAAGTAAAAAAATGGGCAAGCGATGACACCAAGATCCTCCTCTGCGACAAAGCAGCCATGGAACGATCCGGCGCCGTAGCTCAGGGCCTTTCAGCGATTAACACCTATGTTGGTGAAAACGCCATCGAAGATTACGTCCGTATGGTTCGAAATGACCTTATGGGTATCGTTCGTGAAGACCTTATCTATGACTTGGGCCGTCACGTTGATGATTCCGTACATCTTTTCGAAGAATGGGGTCTCCCCATGTGGAAAAAATCACCCGAAGGCAAAAGCATCGACGGTAAAAAAGGTCAGCAGTACGGCACGCTTAAATCAGGTGCGTCTCCTGTTCGTACCGGTAAATGGCAGATCATGATCAACGGTGAATCTTACAAGAGAATCGTTGCTGAAGCTGCTAAAAAAGCTCTTGGTTCTGACAATATCCTTGAAAGAGTGTTCATTGTTGAACTTCTTACTGACAAGAACAATCCCAAGAGAATCGCTGGCGCTGTTGGTTTCTCAACACGTGAAAACAAAGTCTATATCATCAAATGTAAAACAATGATGGTTGCTTGCGGTGGTGCTGTTAATATTTATCAGCCCCGTTCCGTTGGTGAGGGAAAAGGCCGTGCATGGTATCCCGTATGGAATGCCGGCTCTACTTACACCATGGCTCTTAGAGCAGGTGCTGAGCTTTCAATGATGGAAAACCGTTTCACCCCAGCCCGTTTCAAAGATGGTTACGGTCCTGTTGGTGCATGGTTCCTTCTTTTCAAAGCGCATCTTGAAAACGGTCTTGGCGAAAATTATGCCGGTTCTGATAAATCCAAAGCTGAACTTGCTAACTACGCTCCTTACGGAACAGCAGCAATCACTCCGACCTGCCTCCGTAACCATTTGATGCTGTTCGAAATGAAAGCAGGACGCGGTCCCATCATCATGAAGACTTCTTCTGCTCTTCAGAAACTGGGCGAGACCATGGATAAGAAAGAACTCAAACATCTGGAATCAGAAGCTTGGGAAGATTTCCTTGACATGACCTGTGGACAGGCGAACCTCTGGTGTGCAACAAACACCGAACCTGAAAAGAAAGACTCGGAAATCATGCCGACCGAACCCTACCTCTTGGGCTCACACTCCGGCTGCTGCGGTATCTGGGTATCCGGTCCGGATGAAGCATGGGTTCCCGATTCATACAAAATCAAAGCTGCCAATGGTAAAGTCTACAACCGTATGACAACTGTTGACGGTCTCTTTACTGCCGGTGATGGTATTGGTTGTTCCGGTCATAAATTCTCCTCCGGTTCACATGCCGAAGGTCGAATCGTTGCCAAGGAAATGGTTAAATACATCCGTGACAACGCTGGCCTCAAACCTGAGCTTGCAGAGTCCAAAGACGAATTGGTTAACCTCGTATGGAAACCCGTTCGTACTTACCTTGACAACTGCACTTACACCACAGCTGAAGATGTTAACCCCAACTATGCGAAACCCGCTGGTATGGCTCTTCGTCTGATGAAAGCCACCAATGAATACGGTGGTGGTACTGCAACATACTATCAGACAAGCAGCAAGGCTCTTGACATCCTTATCGACGATCTTCTTTTCATGATGCACGAAGATACTGAGAAACTCGCAGCTGGTGACCTTCATGAACTGATGAGATGCTGGGAAATCTTCCACAGAATCTATACCGTTGAAGCTCATGTACGTCACATCCGTTTCCGTAAGGAAACGCGTTACCCCGGCTTCTATTATCAGGCAGACTACCCCGGACAGGATGATGAAAACTGGTTCTGTTTCGTAAATTCTACCTATAATAAAGCAAACAAAGAGTGGACACTCAAGAAACAGGATTATATTAAGATTATTTCCTAATCTTGTGAATCACTCTGATTGAGTAGTATTGCAGGCCTCCAGGTGTCACCGATGCCTGGAGGCTTTTTTCATTAGGACCTATTGCTGTCATAGCGCATTCAAATGGTGTTGTAAAAAACCACCGTGTCCAGATTTTTAAGGGTTTTATTAGGATAAGGTCATCCATATAAAACCCTTCGGAATATGGGCACACAGGAGGTATGACCTGAAAAAGCCCCTTTTGATGTGTTCCAGATTATATAGGTTTTAACGATATGATCATTACATTTTATTTAATTTTTTTGCATGGAGGGATAGCATGACAATAGACAAAGCAGCCCCTGCTAGTGCGAGTGTTTTGGTTGTTGGCGGCGGAATTAGCGGACTGACCACGACCCTCGAAACCGCGGAAGCAGGTTATGAGGTGCTTCTGGTTGAAAAAAATCCGTATCTTGGTGGACGAGTAATGCAGCTTAATCAGTATTTCCCCAAGCTGTGTCCTCCGACCTGCGGGCTTGAAATCAACTTCAGGAGAATTCGGGAAAATAAGAAAATCAAAGTTTTGACCATGACGGAAGTTGAAAAGGTTGAAGGCAGCAAAGGGAATTATGCTGTCACCCTTAAAATCAGCCCCCGTTATGTGAATGAAAACTGCACATGTTGCGGAGCCTGTTCAGATGTTTGTGAAACGGAAATCGAAAACGAATTCAATTTTGGAATGAACAGGTCCAAAGCCGCGTATCTTCCAGCAGAAATGGCTTATCCGCCAAAGTTTGTTATTTCACCCGAAATCAGTTCCGATGATAAAAAACGTGTTCAGGATGCCTGTAAATACAATGCCATTGACTTTTCAATGGAAAGCAAAACCATCACCGTTAACGTTGCGGCCGTGGTATGGGCAACAGGCTGGAAACCCTATGATGCGACCAAAATCGACAATTTGGGATATGGACGACATCAGAATATCATCACCAACATGATGCTTGAGCGTATGGCTTCTTTGAATGGCCCCACCCAGGGCAAGATCCAGAGACCCTCGGATGGGAAAGCACCCAAGACCATCGCCTTTGTTCAATGTGCAGGATCCAGGGATGAAAACCATCTTCCCTATTGTTCTTATATCTGCTGCATGGCATCCCTGAAACACGCCACCTATGTGCGTGAACAGTATCCGGATGCTGAAATGACAATTTATTATATTGATCTTCGAGCTCCAGGCCAGAAATATGAAAAATTTTACAAGAAACTGAAGGATGATCCCAAGGTATTCTTTGTAAAAGGAAAAGTGGCTGAGGTGGCTGAGGTTGAAGATGGCAATATCACCGTCACTGCCGAAAACGCAGTGAGCGGTGAAAAAGTTCGACAGACCGTTGATCTCGTTGTTCTTGCCACGGGCATGGAGCCATCTGCCGCATCGGATAAACCCAATGCTGACCTGACGTTTACAGAAGACGGGTTTATCGTTAACGATTTCAAAAAAGGCGGTATGTTTGCTGCCGGATGTGCGAATAAACCGGCTGATGTTGTATCTTCAAACCAGAATGCGACAGGCATGGCCCTGAAAGCGATTCAAACCGTTGTGGGGAGGTAGAGATCGATGAGTAATAAACTCGGTGTATATATATGCAAAGGTTGTGGAATCGGTGAATCCCTCGATTGTGATCAGCTTGTCAAAGTGGCTGCTGAAAAACGTGCTCCTGCCGTGATTCATGATTGTCTGTGCGGCGCTGAAGGGGTTGAAGTCATAAAAAAAGGAATTGCCGAAGGCATTAATTTTATTTCCATTGTGGGCTGCTCCAAACGCGTGAATTTTGATATTTTCCAGTTTGAAGGCTGTATGATTGACAGGGTCGCCATGAGGGAAAACGTCGTTTGGACCATTTCTCGGGAAAACTATCCTGCCAAAACGGAAAATGACGACGAGTATTTTATCGACCATGTCCAGCTGGCTGCAGATGACTACATTCGTATGAGTCTGGCCCGTCTTGAAAAAGTCAAAATTCCCGAACCGTTTAAACTTGAATCCATTTCCAAGAAAATCCTCGTGATCGGTGGTGGTATGACCGGCATGTCCTCGGCTCTGGATGCAGCCAAGGCAGGTTATGAGGTGACCATCGTTGAAAAAAACAGCACCCTTGGCGGCTATGCCAGCAAGATGCGCAAGCAGATTCCCGTGGGCGAGCCTTATGAGACCCTCATCCCCACCATGGTAGCTGAGACCATCAAAGACGTTCAATCCATGAAAAACATCACAGTGAAAACCAATACGGTCGTGGCTCGTCTTGCCGGTCAACCGGGTGAGTTCACTGTGACGCTGAAGAATCCCAGCGAAAAAATTGAATTTGACGTTCCCTTTCCTCTTCCAGATGACATGAAAGTTGATGCGAACGGCAAAGAGTATGATGCGGAAAAACTCTTTGAAATTTATAAAGAATACAACAAAGGCAAAAAAGACGTTCTGACCCTGGATCCCAATGGCGAGCTTTTTGGTGCGGTTATCCTTGCAGCAGGCTGGAGACCGGATGTCCTGACGGCCGATGGGTTTGCCCATCTTGGTGTGGGTGATGCAGACGTGATTACCAACGCACAGTTCGAAGAAATCGCGGCCAAAGGAAAGATCGTCCGGCCTTCCGATGGAAAAGAAGCAAAGAATGTTGTGTTTATTCAGAGCCCGGGTGCAGGTGATGACCGGGATTTCAACTATGCCGGTTCCGTGACCAGCATGGTGGCTTTGAAACAGGCCAAATACGTTCGTGAAGATTATGAAGACGGAAAGGCTTATGTGATTTATCAGCACATGAGAACACCGGGACTCACCGAAGGCTTTTATAAGAACATGCAGCAGGACACAGGCGTGTTCATGACCAAAGGAGATGTCACATCCGTTGAAAAGAAAGGCAGCCAGCTGCTTGTATCTGCCAAAGACACCCTTCTGGGTGAAAATATCGGTATCAAGGCAGATCTGGTTGTTCTTGCGGCCGGTATGGTTCCAGCAACCGTTGATGATCCTGTCGTCAACATGGCATACAGGCAGGGTCCTGGTTTCCGGGATAACGATATTTATGATGGGTATGCAGACTCCAATTTCATCTGTTTCCCCTATGAAACCCAGCGTACAGGTATTTATGCCGCAGGCTGTGTCCGTCGAAGCATGACCATCGAAGAATCCATGGAAGATGCAGCCGGTGCGGCACTTAAAGCCATACAGTGTATTGATTCCGTAAACAGAGGCGTTTCGGTTCACCCCAGATCCGGCGATATGACCTTTCCTGATTTCTTTTTCCAGCGCTGCACTCAGTGTAAACGCTGTACCCAGGAATGTCCTTTCGGTGCTCTGGATGATGATGAAAAAGGGACTCCGAAGCCCAATCCCACACGCTGCCGCCGTTGCGGTACCTGCATGGGTGCTTGTCCTGAGCGTATCATCGGGTTTGCTGATTACAACATTGACAGCATCGGTTCCATGGTCAAATCCGTCTGGGTTCCCTCGGAAGATGATTACTACGGCGCTCCCATGCGAATCCTTTGCCTCTACTGTGAAAATGACGCCATGCCCGCCCTTGAAATGGCAGCCATGAAGAAAGCGCAGATCAATCCCCAGGTTCGTTTTATTCCTGTCCGCTGTCTTGGTTCAGTGAATACGATCTGGATCAAGGATGCTCTGGCACAGGGCATGGACGGTGTTTTCCTTCTGGGTTGTAAACACGGTGATGATTACCAGTGCCATTTTGTCAAAGGCAGTGAGCTTGCTGATGTTCGTATGGCGAAAATCGGTGATGCCCTTGGAAGCCTTGCCCTTGAACTTGAGAGGGTCGGTCAGTTTGAAGTGGCCATTGATGATTATGATAAAGTTCCCGGAATTATAAACGCATTTGTTGATCAAGTTGTCGCCTTGGGTCCCAACCCCTTTAAAGGTTTCTAAACGCTTTTTCAACAAACAGATGATGATGAACGGCCTGCACAGTTTTAACACTGTGCAGGTTTTGCAAAGTTTATAAATATCAGAGAAATTGGGAGGCATTAACATGTCGAATCAATACGTTATAGAGCCGAATCTGACCTTCATCGATGAAGTGATCGGACTCGGCGGTGATACATTGAAAAAATGTTTCCAGTGTGCCACATGCTCGGTTGCATGTCCCATTGCGCCGGAAAACAGCCCTTTCCCACGAAAAGAAATGATCGCGGCATCCTGGGGTTTGAAAGACAAGCTGGTGGGAAGTGCCGATATCTGGCTTTGCCATGAATGCGGTGACTGCACAGCCCTTTGCCCACGTGGTGCCAAACCGGGTGCAACACTTTCAGCCATTCGGTCTTATGCCATCAGTGAATATTCCGGCTCTGTCCCTGTTCTGGGGAAACTGTCCAAGATGGTCACGGATCCGAAAAAACTGGCCCTTTTGACAGCCGTTCCGGCGGTCTGGTTTGCCTTGATGGCATTTATCACGGTGTTTATGGGCGGAACCATGGAGAAAATTTTCCATGCGATCGGTCTCCACTGGGCACATGTGACGGATGCACCTATCGCCCAGGCCCGTTTTGTTTCGACCTGGCTTGTGGATTTCACCTTTGTTCCGGTGTTTAACATCAGCATTTTGATCTTTGTTTATACCTTATATAAGATGCTTACCGATATGCACACCAATGCAGTTCTTGAAGGCAAAACCGATAAGGAGAAACTGGATTACAAAGAATATTTCAAAACCATCCCGACGGTTCTTAAGAAAGTTCTGGCACACACTCAGTTTAATGAATGTGGTGAAAACAAGAGCCGTGGAACCGCCCACATGATGGTCCTTTTTGGATTTATCGGCTGCTTGATCGTGACCACCATCGGCTTTTTCTTCCTTTACATTCTTGGCAAACCCGGCCCATATTCACAGCTCTGGCCCTTTAAATGGTTGGGGAACATCGCCGGTATATCCATTGTTATGGGCTCGGCCCTGATGATCAAGGAACGCCTTTCAAAAACCGATTTGAGTGCTTACAAAGACTGGTATCTTCTTGGGCTCGTTCTGACTCTGGGTGCCACAGGTCTTATGACTCAGATGGCTCGTCTGGCCGGTATGGAATATGTGACCTATGCCATTTATTATGTGCATCTGATTGCTATCTTTCATCTGTTTGCCTACCTGCCTTTCTCAAAACTGGCTCATATTGTATACCGTTTGGCTGCTATGACTTACGCTGAATACGCGAACCGTAAATAAATTTTTTTTCAAAAAATTTATGTGAAAAAGGAGAGGGGAAACCCTCTCCTTTTTTTGTTTGTGCAGGGTGTTTTGGGGAAGAGATTCATTTTTGATGAACTCGCAAAAAGTCAACGTATGGCTATGGAAAAAGGTCCATAGGCAAGGCATAGTGTTTGGTCGGGCGTGAAGGCATACTTGATGCGTATGTCGAACGTCCGGCCAAACACTATAACGCCGCATATGGGACTTTTTACGACGCCATCATTTTTAGGGGTTTAGGAATGAGATGACGTCAAGCCCTGGTACCCTTTTGAATTCTTTGATTCTCCCATTTTGAAAAGTCTATGGGGCTGCCTGATCGTTCGGAATGAATAAATACGTTTGTATATAGTATTAATCCCATGGGTTCTGCTCAATTGGGATGTGCTTGCGAATGTCAGTTAAATTTTTTGAAAAGGCCTCTACATCATCAGCAAGGGACGGTAACTCTGCAAAAAATTTGTTTAGGTCTTTCACGTTTAGGGGTGATACGGGATCAGCTGGCGATAGTTTCGCGACAACGTTATTGCCCCGCTCCAATTCCACAGTGATGCCTTGGTAATAAACTCTGTTCAACAGGTCAGAAAAGGTTCTGACAGCGTGTGTTACACTCATGCGTTCTATCAATTTAGCATCCTTTTATTAATTGATCATATAATACGATAATTATACATTTGATTTAGCTAAATGAAAAATTATTATTTGTTGTCTATCCTATGGACGAGAAGAAAGACCCCAACCCATTTGCCCAGCTTTTTAAAAGCTGGCCGCCGGAGGCATGCTTTTCTTCGTGTTCTTGAACGACCAAAGGGAGTGGGTGGTTAAACTATTTAATCGTTTTTCTTCATGGTAAAACCGTTTTTTTTTCAAACCAAGGCAACGCCTGGGAGTGCTATTCGTTATATTCTTTTCTTTAAAGGTCAGTATTTCATAGCTCTATGATATCTCAATGGGGAAAGCGCTTGAATATTTCAGATTCTTGATTCATATTAGAAGTACATTGTTAAAGAAAACGATGGGTGTGCTTACAATTTATTCCATAGGATTATCTGATTTCATTCAAACCACAGTCACTGGAAAAGACGTTCATGAGAGAGCCTCGAATATTTACGGATACAAGTAATTTTTTTGGCATTGATTATGGAGATATCATTGAGGTCAATGGCAATCGGTATCTTATCAAAGGCCATGAGCGGGAAGATCGTTTTGGTCTTGATGAACCAAAATTCTGGGTTAAAAAGGCTTTGGATCTTACGACAAATGAGCGGAAAATTATTAAATTATCTTTTTCGGAAACCTTTGAAACAAGTATCGGCATGGTCAGGATACCCTGTTTCAGAAATCCTGAAAAAGAAGGGGCTGTGCTTAACCTTGTTGGCGATCATCCCCATTTCATGCATGGCAAAGCATACGTTGATATAAAAGGCAACAGCGTCCGGGTGATCGATATTGTTCCGGGTCTCAATCTTTACAGGTACATTGAAACCCTTACCATGGACCATAAACACTATTTCAACGAGGTCTTTCCTCACATCCTCAAAAATCTTATCAAGGCTTTCGAGGCACTGCGATTGCTTCACATGCACGGACTTAGGCACGGTGATGTTCGAAATGACCACATCATCATTGAAAGCAGCACAGGAAATTATGTCTGGATCGATTTTGATTATGATTATCAAGCCATGGAAAACCCCTTTAGTCTGGATATTATGGGGCTGGGGAATATCCTGCTTTTTACCATAGGTAAGGGATTTCACAACCTCCAGGAAGAAGACAAGGGGACCTTGGTGTACAAAGCGCTGCGTGAAATTGCAGAGCCGGAGGATTTTTCAATCCTTCATAAATGGCGGTTTATGAATCTGAAGAAACTGTATCCTTACATCCCCAATGGACTGAACGATGTTTTAGCCCACTTTACCCAAGGGGCCGAGATTTTCTATGAATCGGTTGATGAGGTTGTGTCCGATTTGAAGAAGTTTATTTAATTTTTTAGATGTCTTATATCTATCTATCTATCGATTAATTCTATTAATGAGCGCATGATTTGCCTGTCCACGATATGACGGAGGGTGGAAAATTTTAAAAGGAAAATGGTCTTATCGGTGGGCACAGCCCACCTTACCATAGGTTTACGCATGATAGTAGGTCCTCGTTGTTCGACTACGGGTATGGATGTCACCATTCCAAACCACGAAATCAATCAAAAACAATAACACCCTATCGTAGGGTGGGCTGTGCCCACCAAATAGACCGTCTCCTCATGAAATGCGTTGCAATTGGATATGTGATCTGTTTTTGAAGTATAATCTTAAACAAAAAAACCCCCGTTTTATAAACGGGGGTTTTTTTTAATCTCTATTTTAGTGTGCTTGAAGCACACTAAGAATTACTCGATTGATTGATAGTATTTAATCAGAATGTCAGCAACTTCGGGGCGTGAAAATTCTTTGGGGGGCTTGATACCTTTGCCCAGCATTTCACGAACCTTTGTACCTGAAAGAAGAACAAAGTCTTCTTTGGTATGGTCGGTTACACGGTTCATCATAACAACTTTGTCAAGTTTCTTTGAGTAAGCAGTATGATCAGCTCTGTAAATATCGATCTGAAGATCGTCTTTTGAGATGCCGTCAAAAATGGTCTGTGCATCAAAAGGACCATAGTAGTCGCCAACACCTGCGTGGTCACGACCTACGATCAGGTGTGTACAACCGCAGTTCTGACGGAAGCATGCATGAAGAACAGCTTCACGGGGACCGGCATAAAGCATGTCAAAACCGTAGCCTGTAACCAGAACAGTATTGGGCGGAAAGTAAACGTCAACCATTTTACGGATGCAGGCATCACGAACGTCAGCAGGAATATCACCTTTTTTCAGTTTACCAAGCAGCATGTGGATAAGGATACCGTCTGCTTTTTCATCTTCATAAGCCATGCGGCAGAGTTCTTCATGGGCAAGATGCATGGGGTTACGGGTCTGGAAAGCAACAACTTTTTCCCAGCCGAGTTTTCCCATTTCTTCACGGATTTCAACGGCAGTTTTAAAGGTGCCTTTGAATTCGCTGGGGAAATAGGAGAAGTTCAGTACCTGAATCGGGCCGGAGATGCATACTTTTCCAACGGTGTTGAATGTGGAAACACCCACGTGCTCCATATCATCTGTTCCGTAGATGGCTTTGGTCATGGTTGCCATTTGTGCAGCGGTGAACTCTTCAATGGCTGTTACATCCTGGATGGCGATGATGGGGTTGCCTTTGACGTTGGGATCTTTAAGAGCAATGCGTTTTGCGCCTTTGATGGCGGAAGCATCTTCAACAACGTTGATAACCGGAGTGGGCCAGAATTGACCGGATGTGGTTTTCATGGTTTCGGCAACGCTCATGGAGTCAGCAACATTCATGTAGCCTTTAAGGGGCGTAAAGTAACCACCGCCGAGCATAACGGCATTTCCGGCAGCAGCAGAGCTGATGAGAATTGAAGGAAGACCTGCAGCTTCTTTGAGCAATGCAGCGCGTTTTGCGTCGTCTGCCACATACAAGGGAATCAATTTGTCTGAACCAAGTGGTTTAATCATGAGTTTCTCCTCTGGCTGTATAATCACAACCAATTAAAGTATTTAATATAAAGGTTTTTTGCTAACCAATATGACCTCAAATAAATAAAAAACACACCATGACACCCCATGGGGACTAACCATGTTAAAAACGGGTTTGTGTTTTTTATGGGGCTGATGCTACTTTAAAGCCAAATTTTAATATCAATTGATTGCCCTTGTGTCAAGGGTAATCGTTTAGACCCTTTGAATGACGACAGATCCTTAGGGCTTGAACGTTTAAGAAAATCAGTGGATTGTGCGGGGTTTGTACCCTTAACGGTCATTGGGAGCCCGGCCTTGTTAAGGCCGGGCAACCTAAACATCATAGGAACAGATTAAGGATGGGTGATGGGCTGCACGACAATATAAGATATCTGTTTTTCAATAAATGAAGATTTTTTTGGCACCAGGCAATAAACAAGGTCATTCACACCATTTGAGTCCACGTCGTCTATATAAAAATCAGGGATGTACCCGGATATCTTCTGGGTGGACCACTGTGTTTTAAAGCCGAGTGTGTCCCAGGTCATGCACTCCACAGACCCTTCCACAAAATTTTTCAAATTACTGAACATCCGTGGCGAAGAATTTTTGTTTAAAAGGGTGACAACGTCAATTTTTCCGTTCTTATCAAAATCACCGGCCATGATGCGCACAGAAAAATACATGCGTTCCTGATCTGTTTGTTTCAAGGGCTCGGTAAATTTGTTCGATCCGCCATAGCGGTCACTGCTTAACCAGCTTTCCTCTCCTTTAAAATCCAAGATCTTCAGGTAATCACTGGGGGTATAGGTCAGGGTGAGCAGAGACCCCTTATTAAAGATATCTGCGGTGTCAAAGGCGTATATGTTCAGATTCTTATCAGGCATGGCACAGGTTTCAATGGGGATATAGCTTTTCCCGGCGGTATCCCTTCCCATGGTCATGATCTTGTCATCGAATACCTTATTGGTAAAATATTGTTGCTGGCCTAAAAGGGCTCGCTCACCGGTGTCGGGTCGTTTCCCGGTTCTGAAAAAAAAGTCCATGTTCTGATAAATCAAGGCATAGGTTTTCCCGTCCCATTCATAGGCATAGGAAGAGACTTGATTGCTTCGTGAATGAACCGCACTGACGATAATCTCATCAATTCCGTTGTGATTGCTGTCAAAGGTATCCACAAACAGATTGATCAGGTATGACTTGCCTTCAAGTCGGGTTTCGAGGCTGAAGACACCCTCTTGAAAATGTTCGATAAAGATGGAATGGCGATCTGTGACCACAATTTGTTTTTTTCCATCTCCATTCACATCCCCGATGGCCACGGCATTGATTTCAGCCTCTATTCTCGGGGACCGGACCAGGGGCCCGGTTAGAGCCGAGCTTGGTGCGTCTGATTTTACAGGCAATGGCGCTATGGCTTGTGCCGGTGGTGAGGCAACCGTGTCATTTTTTTCAGGATGGATTTGATCGGTAAAGGCTTCCATATCTTCAAAAAGCTTTTCCTTATCCGGTTCAATTCTGGAAAATGCGATGCGGGTTTTGCCTGTGGCTGTATCGATCCAAAAGGTATTGATGCTGATGCGCTCACCCAGGAAGGTCAGGCTCCCCATGACCAAGGAATCCATGCTCTGTTCTGACGCCTGTTTGATGGCTTCAGCCTTGTCTGTCTCTTTGTCACTGCGGACAACGGTGAAGCCCTTGGCTGAAAGTTGTGTTTCGATCAGATCGCCCAGGCCGCTTTTAAGAAAATCCATGGGGGTTTCTGAATGAATTGAAAAGGGAAATACAAGGATACGTTCTGATTCCGCCATGGCCAGAGTGGTATGAAGGAGGCCGGTAAGTAGGACCAAAACAAAGAATAAACGATTCGTCACAGGTTTTGTCATGGATGGATCTCCAAATATAAAGGTAACAAATTGAGGCGCTTTATTTTCGCGCCCATGTCTGGATGACAACATAGCTTGTTTTTTTGGAAAACAGGTTTTTTCCTCGATTGATCACGGAATAAACCAACTCGGGGTGTTCATCGCCATCTGTATCGACCTGTGAGAAATCAGTGATAAACCCCGTGACTTTCTCCGTTTCGAAAAGGGATGAATACCCCAAACCGGTTCGCTTGAAAACAATGATCTGGCCCTTGGTGTAGTTTTTCATACCTGAAAAAAGATGGTTTGTTAATTCTTGATTTTTTACGGTGATCAGCTCGTTCACTCCATCCTTGTCAAGGTCACAAAAAAGAAGCCGGGGCTCTATGTATAATCGGTTGGTTTTATCTCTGTCCATGGGGTCTGTCATGGACATAAACGAGGTCCCCCCGCCCATGGGTTCCTCGCTTTCCCACAAAAGGTTCAGGGTTCCGTCATAGACCCTGAGCCGGTTATTAAAGGCATACATGGCATAGCTGGTGTCCATGGTATCCCTGGACAGTGTGAAGGAAAACAGATTGATGGCTTCTGCGGGTGTGGACATAGGGGGCCCGGGACTGTAGTTGTCGGCACTATAATCAAACCGGCAAAGTGGGCTGCCCAGAAGGCTTGAAAGATTCTTGTTTTTCTGAGACACAATTCCCGGGGATGATTCACCGGGGAAGATCAGACTGCGAAATACCCATTTCAAGCCGGATTGAATGGTTTTAAAAACATGTCCGTCCCATTCAAGGATAAGGGAGTTGATGCTTTTATGATCCCTTTGAATCAATGAAACAAAAATTTCACAGTGACCGTCTTTGTTGACATCCGCAACATCCACACCCACCACACTATCATCGCCGGGGATTTGAAACCTTGCCTGAGGGGTCAGGGCCTTTGGAGCCATGGCCCAGATGGAGATGGCATCCTTGTGGGCCAGGACAAGATCCTGTGCCTGATCACCGTCCAGATCACCCGTGGCCATGCCGATGATTTCATCATTTATGGGGGGGCTTTTCCATAAGGATCCCGAAGAAAGACCAAGGCGATTGTTTTCTTTTTCAGGCGGGGTGTCCATGGGCCTTGATTTGGGGTAACACGGTGCGCAAAGCAAGGAGGCCACCTGCTCTGAAAAGACTGTGAGGTGGCCCAAAAGGGCCTCGTCTCCTGTGCCCAGATCATGAAAATGAAGACGTGTTTTATTTGCGTCCCGGTCAAAGAGAAAGGCATCGGTGGTCAGGGTCTGGCCGAACTTGACCACGGTTCCGTATATCAGAAAATTTGCGTCACGTTTTTGGGTAATGGCAAGGGCTTCCTCGGGGCTTGGACTGGCCACATCCATGGGGATCGTTGAGGCACTGGGGGTGGTCATAAGTGAGCAGGTGTCGCTGGCCAGCCGACTGCTTAAAAATGCCTGGACCCCTGATTGAACCAGGTCCGGTTTGTCCGAGGAAACAACGCGAAAGGGCATGACAAGGATCGAAGGGGGCTCTGATGCCATAACAGGAAGGGGCAGACCCATGAAACAGACGATTATAAGTGTATAGGTGATGGTTCTAATACATATGCTCACGATCATTTCTCCCGGAGATAACTGATGGTTTTAGACAGGTTTGATTTTTGTAAATACCACAAGTCTGTGTTGAATTGAAAGAATATTTAAAAGCCTATTGCCTATAAGGTAACAGGGCAAGGCTAAGGGCAGGTTGAGCGTGTTAATCCCCTGTGTTAGAATACCGTTAGTATCGTGAGTCCATGTATTTTATCCTTGAAATTATACGGGTCATGCCTTATAAAATTGTACTTATGAATTCCATGCGCACCACTCCATATCTATAGCGAAGGCTATTAACAAGTTTAACGACGTTCATATAACAAACATGTAAAAAAGGAGAGGCTGAAATGAAAAAAATGTTACTGATTGCGATGGCGGTTACACTTGGTGTCGCTGTTTCCATGCCGGCAGCAGCGGTTGAAAACGAATTCGGCGGTTATTGGCGGACACGCGCTTCCAGTGAAATTGATTTTGATGGAACGGAAAACGGCCCGCACAGTGGGACAAATTCACGCGTTGATACACGGACCAAGCTTTATTACACAGCAAAATTCAATGAAAATTTCAAATTCGTCAATAAATTTGAAATTGACAATTACTGGGGCGATGACACCGGTGGTGATATCGGAGCTGACGGAAAAATTATTGAAGTGAAAAATACCTACATTGATTTTAACGCCGCCAATCATAATTTTAAAATTGGTATCCAGCCCGCAGTGATTGCTCGTGGTTTTATGTTCGATGATGATTTTGCCGGCGTCACAGCAACGTGTAATATCGGTTCCATGGCCCTTCCTTTTATCTGGATGAAAACTTCCGATAAAGACCTTGATACCGATTATAATCCGACAATTGGATCAAAATTAGGAACAACCCGTGATTATTATGCATTTAATCCTAAGTTCACTGTCAATGACACCTTGACCGTGAATCCCTTTATCCTTCTGGATAAAGAACAAAGCACCGACACTGCGGTTTACTATGTGGGTGCCAATGTGGATGCAAAAATCGATACAGTTTCCGCGTGGGGTACAGCCATCTACGAAACCGGTGAAACAGCAAATGTGGACAATGCTGCATATCTTATGGCAGTGGGTGCAGATGCGGGTCTTGTTCATGGTCAGTTCTTCTATGCAAGCGGTGATGATGGAACGGATGCAACAGAAGATAACACATTTGCCGGACCTGCTGGAGCATGCTACTACTGGTCGGAAATCATGGGTAAGGGTATCTTTGATGACACAAACTCCAACAATGCTCCCGGAACTGCAGTCAGTGATGTCATGGCCCTTAATGTTGGAGTCACGATCAAACCCATGGATAAGCTGACACTTGCAGCTGACCTCTGGTATGCCCAGCTTTCCGAAGACACGAATATGGGTACTGTTGCCGTGCCGGACATGCAAAAAGATCTGGGTTTTGAAGTTGATGTGAAAGCAACGTACATGATCCTCGACAATCTGAAACTGGATGTTGTCGCAGCTTATCTCATCGCAGGTGACGCCACAGGTACTGAAGACCCCATCGAATTGGGTACGCAGCTTTCTTTCAGCTTCTAATAAGACCATTCGAATATGCATGAATTGATTTGATATGTAACCCGGGCGGGAGTTCTCCTGCCCGGGTTTCTTTTTTTAAATTCCAGGTATCCCCTTTTTAAGTTAAACACCCTTCTATTCGATTTGTGATCACTCTGATATTTTCAAGGACTACAAACTCACATTTATGCATAAATTATTATTTTAAATGACATAAATGTCTTTATATATAATTATTATTACAAACAATGTTTGGTGCGAAATGAATTTATTCATATTAAAAACAGTTATATATATTGTTTTATGTCATGAATGCATATCCTGGCATACTCCATGAATGAGTCTTGTGTAACAGTTTACCCTGGTAAGGGGAGGATACAGTCGGGCCCGACTGAACATACTAAATGACATTTTGAAACAGGAGACAGATGAACATGGTTAAGAAGATTGGGATGATTGTACTTGCGGCGATGGCATGGTTCTCACCAGGACTGGTTGGGGCTGAGATGACAGTGGAGGGGACCTACGTTGTGGATGGTGACTATTACGACACCGGGGATGTGGATTACGGATATTACAGCCATGAGCTTGATATTGCCGTTATGTTTAAAACAGATGAAAACACGTACCTGAAAACCTCCTTCGGGATTGTGGACCGGACCTGGGGCGATGACCCGGCAACAATCTATACATCTGATTTTACATTGGACAGGGTCTGGCTCACCCATAAATTCATGAGCGGATATACGGTCGAAGCCGGGTTGATGGATGGGGGCACCTGGGGAACCATGCTGGGTGATGCTGATGACGGATATCTTCGATTGCGGTTGGCCAAGGATTATACCATTGGAACCTTATGCGGCTATGTCCAGAAAAACAATGAAATCGGTGCCAGCGATACCACTGTTGTCGACGGGGAAAAAGATGATGCGGATGAATATTCAGTGGGGATGATTGTCAAAGCCGGTAATGTCACCATCATGCCCATGGTTTCCTACGCTGATGACAGCTCAACGGTTATGGACCAGGGCAGTGAAGGCACTAAAACAGTGTTGGTTGATTTGGCTGTTAGCGGTGACATGGGAGCCATCGGGTTTGAGGCTGAAATCAACTATTTTGACGTTTCCACCGATGTGCCTGGTGACAGTGATTTCAGCAACATCAACCTTTATGCCGATGTCTGGACGACCATGGACGCCATCAAAGCAGGACTTGCCCTTGCCTATGGTACGGAAGATGACGGACACTATGTGGACTTTGGAGTTGACTTCGCCCCCATGGAACTGATGGACAATGACGGTGATATATCAGGCCTTGGCGCCATGATGTTCGTAAAAGTCTATGGTGAATACACCGTCAATGAAAAACTCAGCCTGGGCGCTGCCATAGCTTACGGTGATTTTGAAGAAGATGCTGTGGGCACATCGGACACAGGCCTTACCGAATTTGACATCACGGGTTCGTATAAAATCACCGATGCCCTGACCTATTCCGTGGCCCTGGCCTACGGGGATGTGGACGCTCTGGCAGACCCTATTTTATATCTGGGTAATGAAATCGAATTCAGTTTCTGATTTAATGAAACAAGTTTACCATGAAGCATGAAGTTCATGAAGAAAAGAAAACATCTCCACCCTAAACTTCATGCCCTTCATGAACTTCATGGTGAATAAAAAGTTAAGTTTCCAGGCTTTGCCTGGAAACGAAATAAAAAAACGTTTTAACCACGGAGGCACGAAGAGCACGAAGAAGGGCAAAAGATTTATCCCTGCCGGGGGCCAACCTTTTAAAAAGGTTGCCAAATATTCATTTTGGGGCTGAGTCAAATGTCCGCTGTCGAGATGCAAGCACGGGCACGAAGCATCGTGCCCCTACTCTCCGTGCGATGATCTCCTACGTGAGAGACCAGCTTTTTGGTTGTGGCTTTGCCGCGCTGTGCTCTTCGCGTTCTTCAGTGAGTTACGCGAACGGGTGGTAACCATTTATTTTTTTTCTTTCTTGGGAATTAATTCAAGCAGTTTATCCGGATGTGCATAGACGTTGAATGGAACGTCCTGTTGCTGGGGTTTTATGTCTTCCGGGATGTCCCGTGAAAAAAGATCCCGGTTGATTTTGGCTGCGATGACATCCACGATGGGGATGATGGCGTCGGCGTTTTCGTACTGGCCGCTTTTTTCTGACAGTTCAAGAATGGGTTTCCCCGTAAGTGTATCGAGAACAAAGGCCTGCACAGAAATGCCTTTAACCGATTCGTCCAGGCTGCCTGTCAGAATATAATCGGCATGGGTTTGAATACCCACCTCAAGAATACGTTCCTGGGGGGCCTTGTCAGAGTTTCGGTAAATGGCGATGGCCGTGGATTTATCCACGATGTCAATCTGGTTTTTCAAGGCAATCCGTGATGAAAAAAGATCGATGAGCCCGGTGTCAAGGTCGGTCAATCCGGATTCCGATGTCACGGTAAAAGGAGTGATGACCATGGTGCGGATCTCCGCATTGCCGGTCTGTACCAGGCAGAGAAAGAAAACATTGATCAGAATAAAAAGGGCATAACAAGGGTTTTTCATAAAGGACCTCCAAAAACTATTTCAGTTTGTCTGCAAGAAGCTGATTGACAACGGCCGGGTTTGCCTTTCCCTGGGTGGCCCGCATGATCTGGCCCACAAAAAAACCCATGAGCTTTGTTTTTCCCCCTTTAAACGCATCAACTTCAGATGGGTTTTCATTAAGGATGCGATCCACAATAGCCTCTATTTCTGATGTGTCAGACACTTGGGCAAGGCCCTTTTCCTCCACAATCAGCTTTGGACTTTTTCCGCTTTTAGCCATGTCTTCGAAAACAGTCTTGGCCATGGTGCCGCTGATGACATCCGTATCCACCAGGGCCAGGAGTTCAGCCAGGGATTCCGGGGAAACCGGAGCATCGTCAATGGAAATATTCTGGGCATTGATCAATGCCAGCAATGAGACCATGACCCAGTTGGCAACCAGCTTGGGTTTGTTAATCATAGCCAGGCAACGTTCAAAATAGCGGGCCAGTTCAATGGATGAGGTCAGGACAGCGGCATCCTCAGCAGATAGCCCAAGCTCGCTGGAATAGCGTTCTTTTTTGGCTTCGGGAAGTTCGGGGATGCTGTCTTTGATCCGGGCCAGCCAGACCTCGTCGATGATGATGGGCAGCAGATCCGGGTCAGGGAAGTAGCGATAGTCATGGGCATCTTCCTTGCTCCGCATGGACACGGATTTCCCTTCATCAGCATTCCACAGACGAGTTTCCTGGACAATTGCACCCCCGTCATCCAGAATATCGGCTTGCCGGTTGATTTCGGAAACAATGGCCCTTTCGATGTTTCGAAAGGAGTTCAGGTTTTTCATTTCCGTGCGGGTTCCGAACTGGCTGGCTCCTGGCCGGCGCAAGGATACATTGGCATCACAGCGCAGGCTCCCTTCTTCCATGTTGCCGTCACAGACCCCCACATATCTGACAAGGGCATGGATCTGCCGCATAAAGGCACCGGCCTCTTCGGCCGAACGCATGTCCGGTTCGGAAACGATTTCGATCAAAGGTGTTCCGGCACGATTCAAGTCCACAAGGCTGATGGGCCTGTGGGGATCATGGTTGGATTTGCCTGCATCATTTTCCATATGAATCCGGGTGATGCCGATGCGTTTTTTGCTTCCGTTGCCAAGGGTGATATCCAGGTATCCCTTCTGGGCAATGGGCAGATCGAACTGGGTGATCTGGTAGCCCATGGGCAGATCCGGGTAAAAATAATTTTTCCTGGCAAAGCGGTTGTCCATGAGAATGTCGCAGTTCATGGAAAGGCCTGCTTTGATGGCATATTCCACGGCTTTTTTATTAACCACAGGAAGCACGCCGGGCATGCCCAGGCACACAGGACAGGTCTGGGAGTTGGGGGCTGCACCAAAGCGGGTGGAACAACCACAGAATATTTTGGTGTCGGTTTTCAGTTGGGCATGAATTTCAAGGCCGATGACCACCTCGTATGTCATAGTCAAAATTCCTTATAGATTGACGGTTTTTTAATACGTTTCCTCCGGCTTGGGCCGGGGATCGCCTGCGTTTAAAAAAATCGGGAGGCAGGTTTTTCCCATGCTCAATGTGATAAAAAGATCCACTGCCTCAATGGATTTACCATTAAGTGGACGCGGCTTCAATCAATTATTGATTTTCCATGGGGATTTCTTTTTGACAAAGCCAGGGGTCTCCACTAATATAAAATGTTTTTAAATGGGTTGGATGGAACGATACGAAAGGCAGATATCGATGAAGTTTTTTTTGTGTGTGGTGGGAATGGTGATGATCCTTGAGGGTCTGCCCTGGTTTGCCTTTCCCGAAAAAATGAAACAGGTCCTGGCCATGTTATTTACCCAGAAAGAGTCCCAGCTGAGGGTCATGGGAATCGCCCTGATGCTGGTGGGCCTTGTGCTGGTTTTTTTTGGAAAGCAGTGATTTGATGTATTTGTTGTCCGATTATGCCTATGATCTTCCGGAAGATCTGATTGCAAGCCATCCAGAACAAACCCGCGATGCGTCCCGCCTTTTGTGCCTGAACCGGAGGACCGGTGACATGGATCACCGGATGTTTGCTGATGTGATTGATCAGCTTCTGCCGGGTGATGTGCTGGTTATGAACAATACCCGGGTGATTCCCGCACGACTTTTAGGGTTCAAGGACAGTGGGGGCAAAGCCGAAGTTCTGATCATCGATTATGTGGGAGGCATGGCCCGGTATGAAAAAGGAGAACCCTTTGAGTGCCAGTGTCTGATCAAGGCGTCCAAAGGGTCAAAGCCGGGAACCATGATTCGGTTTGATCAGGACTTTTCAGCCGAAGTCATTGGCTTTGACCAGGGTATTTACACGGTGCGTTTCCATGTATTGGGCGGTTTTGAGTCCCGGCTGGACCAATTGGGGCGGATGCCCTTGCCGCCGTATATCAAACGAGAGGACCCGGATGCCTGGGCCCTTGAGGACAGGACGCGCTATCAGACGGTCTATGCCTCGGAAAAAGGGGCGGTGGCCGCCCCCACGGCCGGGCTTCATTTCACGGAAGACCTCCTTGACCGAATTCGGGGAAAAGGGGTTGAAACAGCTCAGATCACCCTCCATGTGGGTTACGGCACCTTTGTGCCGGTCCGGGTCTCGGATATCCGGGACCACCAGATCCACAGTGAACGCTTTCAGATACCTGAAAAAAGTGCAGACCTGATCAACCAGGCCAAAAAAGAAGGACGGCGCATCATTGCCGTGGGCACCACCACGGTCCGGACCCTGGAATATGCAGTTCATGAAAACAATGAGGTTCGACCGGGTTTCGGGGTCTGCGATGTGTTTATCTATCCCGGCTATGAGTTTAAAATCATCGATGCCATGGTCACCAATTTTCATATTCCCGAATCCACACTTTTGATGCTTGTGTCGGCTTTTGCGGGGCGGGATTCAATTCTGAGTGCCTACAGAGATGCTGTCAAAGAAAAATATCGGTTTTATAGTTATGGGGATGCCATGTTTATTGGGTGATGGATTTGGCGGACTGAGTGGACGGGGTGGACTGAGTGGACGGGGTGGACAGTCTGTGGGGGGCTTTGCCTCCCTTTGTTATTCATCTCCCCGATCTCGGACCCGGCCTCTTAGGGATTTGATGAGGCCTTTTCGGTTTTTGCTGTCCAGGATCCGTCGTTTGGAAGCGGCGGTGGGTTTGGTTTTGATGCGTTTTTTTGGCCGGATGCGTGCCTTTTGGATCAGTTCGTTAAGACGGGCTTTGGCGTCTTCACGGTTCATGTGCTGGGTCCTATGCGAACTGGCATTGATATGGAGAAAACCCTGGCTGTCCATGCGTTTGCCGGCCAGCCGGATCAATCGCTGGCGGACACGTTCGGGCAGGGTGGGGGAGTTGATCACATCAAAACGCAGGTGCACAGCCGTGGACACTTTGTTGACATGCTGGCCCCCAGGTCCGGATGCACGGACAAAATCCATTTTTATCTCGTGATCAGGAATGTAAATTATGTCCGCTTGGTCACTCATATCATCGTCTTCCTTAATTTTCCTTGTCAAAAATGACGTTTCACCTGAAAGGGCAATCTGCCTTCGGCGACCCTGGGGGGTCAACCTTTTAAAAAGGTTGCCAAATAGGCTTTTAGGTGAGGGCATGCTGTCACCTTGGGTCGGTCGATTATCGTTGCCCATCCCTTTCAACCCATTTGCCCAGCTTTTTAAAGCTTGCCCCAGCGAAGAGAGGGAGCTGGCCGCCGGAGGCAACCATGTATATTCTGTCCCTGTTCCATGGCGGGGCTGTAAGGATACTCACTATCATGTTTTTTGTCTGTCTGCAAAAGAGAAAGAAATCAAATCCTTGCTTTCCCGGATGATTTGTCTTTGTATAAACAGGGAATTTTATGATACTCTGCCGGATTAAATTAATTTGATATAAAAATATCCCATGGGAGATTCATGTTAGGGTTTGAAATAACAGCACAATCAACGGAAACACGAGCCAGGGCAGGGTCCATGACCACCCTGCATGGAGAAATCAAAACACCGGTGTTCATGCCCGTGGGCACCCTGGGGTCGGTGAAGGCCTTATCCGTGGAGGAGGTCAAAGAATGCGGTGCCCAGATTATTCTTGGCAATACCTACCATCTCTATCTGCGACCGGGATGCGAGGTTATTGACCTGTTCAAGGGGCTGCATGGTTTCATGAAATGGGATGGCCCCATCCTCACGGACAGCGGCGGGTTTCAGTTTTTTTCCCTGGCCAAGCTGGCCAAAACCACCGAAGAGGGAGTGTCTTTCCAATCCCATATCGACGGGTCACGGCATGTGTTCACACCTGAAAAATCCGTGGAGGTCCAGCAGAGTCTGGACTCGGATATCATCATGTGCCTGGACGAATGCATTGCCTATCCGGCCTCCCACGAAGCTGCAAAAAAATCCCTGGAACTCACCACCCGCTGGGCAGCCCGATGCAAAACCTTCTGGGAAGAGATGACCTTTCGGAAAAACGCCCTGTTCGGCATTGTGCAAGGGAGTATGTACAAGGATTTGAGAGCCCAGTCAGCCCGGGAGCTGGCTGATCTGGATCTTCCGGGCTACGCCATCGGAGGCCTGAGCGTTGGGGAACCCAAGGACCTGATGATGGAGATGGCCAATCACACCCTGCCCCTTCTGCCCCAGGATAAACCCAAGTACATCATGGGCGTGGGCACCCCCGAAGATCTGGTGGAGCTGACGGCCATGGGGGCTGACATGTTCGATTGCGTCATGCCCAGCAGGAACGCAAGAAACGGCAAACTGTTCATCGACTCAGGGGCCATAAATATCAACAACGCCGTACACCGGATGGACACCGGCCCCCTGGACCCAAGGTGCTCCTGTTACACATGCCGTAATTATTCAAGGGCTTATCTGCGGCATCTGTTCAAGGCCAATGAGCTTTTGGCTTACCGGTTGAACACCATCCATAATATCCATTATTATACAACACTGATGGCAGAGATGCGGATAGCCATAGCCGAGGATCGATTTAATGATTTTCGAAACGATTTTTATAACAAGAGAACCATAGGTCCCATGAGTCCCATAGGGCCTATATAGTGGTGACTAAAAAACAAGTATTCCAAGCGACTGAAGTCCATAAAAAATAACCGGTTAACAGGAGGTCCCAATGGCCATAGCAAAAAAAATCAGTGAGTCCATGAACAAATCATCGTTTATCCGGAAGATGTTTGAGGAAGGAGCTCGCTTGAAGGCACTTCATGGGGCTGAAAATGTGTTTGATTTCAGTCTTGGCAACCCCAACCTTGTTCCCCCTCCGGAATTCAAGGCAGCTCTTTTTGAGGCGGTGGAAGAATCCGGGGCAGGGACCCACTCGTATATGCCCAATGTGGGGTATCCTTTTGTTCGAAAGGCTTTGGCGGAATATCTTTCAATAGAACATGGCATTGGACTGGGTGAAAATGACCTGATCATGACCTGTGGTGCGGCCGGCGCTCTGAACGTGGTATTCAAGACCCTTCTGGATCCCGGCGATGAGGTGCTCACACCGGCACCCTATTTTGTGGAATACAATTTTTATGTGGACAATCACGGGGGAGCCCTGAAAACCGTTACAACCCATTCGGATTTCACGCTGGATCTTCCGGCCATGGATGAGGCGATCACGGAAAAGACCAAGGCCGTTCTGATCAACTCACCCAACAACCCCACGGGCCAGATTTATTCAAAGGAAAGTCTGGACGCTTTGGGCGCCCTGCTCCGGGAAAAGGGCAAGGCCTTTGGCCGGACCATTTACCTGATTTCCGATGAGCCCTACCGGAAGATCGTTTATGATGGACAGCAGGTCCCCAGCATATTTTCAAGTTACACGGAAACCATCATTGCCACATCCTATTCCAAGGATATTTCCGTGCCCGGTGAGCGAATCGGTTTTCTGGCGGTTCATCCCGGGGCCACCTTTAAATCCGAACTGTTGAGCGGGATGGCCCTGTGCAACCGTATTCTTGGTTTTGTGAACGCTCCGGCACTGATGCAGCGGGTCATGGGGAAAATCCAGGGCGTTACCGTGGATATCACCCAGTATGAAAAAAACAGAAAATTATTCTGTGAGGGACTGGCCCGGGCGGGGTATGATTTCACGGTTCCTCCGGGAGCCTTCTACCTGTTTCCCAGAAGCCCCATTGAGGATGATGTGGCCTTTGTTCGGGAACTCCAGGAGGAATTGATTCTGGTTGTCCCCGGAAGTGGTTTTGGAGGTCCTGGCCATTTTCGTATCGCCTATTGCTGTGATGAAGCCTCCATAGTGAAAGCCTTGCCGGGCTTTCAAAAAGTCATGGCAAAATACAAATAGAAGGGACACTCTTTTTAGTTTTCTTCAGAATTTTTCTTGACAAGATGAGTGATTTGTACAATTTTGATAAATTCGTGTAAAATCATACAATGTGCGTTTTTTTGATGAATGTGCACGTAGGATAAGCAGAATCGTTGATTCACCGGGATTTGCATGAGGCCTTATTCTATAGATTTGCATAAGACTCTGTGAATTTCGGTATGTTTTACTATATTATTTTTTAAGGAGAGATAATATGTTGACAGAAGGACTGGGATTGATGGTCGCAGGAATGGGCGTTGTGTTTGCCTTTTTGACACTGCTGGTTCTATCCATGAATGCATCTGCAAAGTTTTTTGAGATTTTTGCAGACTATTTTGTGGAAGTGGTGCCGGTGGTGAAATCAAAGGCGGCAGTCGTTCGACAGTCGGATGATGAACTTGCTGCAGTTGCGGTGGCCATTGCAGCGGCAAAAGCCTGCGCAGGCAGTTAGAAAGGATTGACTATTATGGGGAAAAAGAAAATCAGATTCATGAATACGGCGTTTCGTGACGGGTTTCAGTCGGTTTTTGGTGCCCGGGTATTTACAGACGATTTCATGCCTGCAGTGGAAGCCTCTGCAGCCGCCGGAATAGACTATTTTGAAGCCGGAGGCGGAGCACGTTTCCAGGCACTTTATTTTTACAGCAACGAATGCGCCTTTGACATGATGGACCGCTTTAGAAAAGCGGCGGGCCCCAATGCGGATCTCCAGACATTGGCCAGGGGCATCAACGTGGTGGCTCTGGATTCACAGCCCAAGGAGATCATCAAGCTCCATGCGGATCTGTTCAAAAAACACGGCATCACCACCATCCGGAATTTCGATGCCTTGAACGACGTGAACAATCTGATATACAGCGGTCAGTGCATTGCCAATGCCGGTTTGAAACATCAGGTGGTCGTGTCCATGATGGCCCTCCCTCCGGGGTGTACCGGTGCCCATGATGCGGATTTTTATGAAATGATCCTCAAGCGGATCATGGAAGCAGATATTCCCTATCATTCTGTGTGCTTCAAAGATGCATCCGGAACATCCACTCCGGCGGTTATTCACGACACCATCAAACGGGCCAAAAAGCTTCTGCCCGCAGATATCCCTGTCCAGTTCCATACCCATGAAACAGCGGGTATCGGCCTTCTGGGCTACATGTCGGCCATTGAAGCCGGTGCAGATGTCATCGATTTGTCCATGGCACCTTGTTCGGGCGGAACCTGCCAGACAGACATTGCCACCATGTGGCATGCCCTGCGCGGTACCGAGTATACTCTGGATATTGATATCGACAAGGTCATGGTCGCTGAGGAAGTCTTTAAAGACTGCATGAAAGATTATTTCATGCCTCCCGAAGCCAAAACAGTTGAGCCGATCATTCCCTGGTCTCCCATGCCTGGGGGCGCTTTGACTGCAAATTCCCAAATGATGCGTGATAACAACATTATGGACCGCTTCCCCGAAGTGATCCGGGCCATGGGCGAGGTGGTACGTCTTGGTGGTTTTGGTACCTCCGTGACCCCCGTGAGCCAGTTCTATTATCAGCAGGCATTCAACAACGTGATGATGGGACCCTGGAAAAAGATTGCCGAAGGATACGGGAAAATGATTCTGGGTTATTTCGGTAAAACGCCTGTTCCGCCGGATGCAGGGATCGTTAAAATCGCTGCCGAACAGCTGGGCTTGGAACCCACCACACGTAATCCTCTGGACATCATCGAAGAAGATACGAAAAAAGGGATTGCCCCTGCAAAGAAAAAACTCGAAGAAAACAATCTGCCGATGACCGATGAAAACATATTCATCGCAGCATCCTGTGGAGATAAAGGCATTGCCTATCTTCTGGGCAAAGCCACCATCGGTGTTCGTAAAAACGTTGCTGAAGAAAAAGCGCCAGCCGCAGCCCCCAAAAAACAGGTGGACGGCTATACCGTGACGGTCAGCGGGAAACAGTATGCTGTAAAACTTGATGGAAACACCGCCGTTGTGAACGGAAAAGCTTACTCCGTTGACGTGAAGGAAGGGCTGTCAGCCATTCCTGCGGCCGCTGTGGCCTCAGCTCCGGCACAGGTTTCCGGACCTGCCAAGGCTGTCAAGGCCCAGATGCCCGGTACGGTGGTCCGAATTGAGGTCAGTGCAGGCTCATCGGTCCAGGCCGGGGACGTCCTTCTTGTGCTTGAAGCCATGAAAATGGAAGTGGAAGTGAAAGCCTCCATATCCGGGACCGTCACGGACATTGCAGTTGCAGCCGGGAATCAGGTGAACACAGGCCAGGATCTGATTTACATCGCAGCCGAGGGTGCATCGGCACCCGTTGCAGCCGCACCTTCCCCCGCTCCCCAGGCAGCTGCACCCGCAGCGGCTCCGGTTCAGAGCGGCGGCAAAGAAGTCAAGGCCCAGATGCCCGGGACCGTTGTCCGGCTTGAGGTGACTGAAGGTACCGCCGTGAAATCCGGGGACACCCTGCTTGTGCTTGAAGCCATGAAAATGGAGGTTGAGGTTAAATCTCCGGTGGACGGAACGGTCACAGGCATTGAGGTGAATGCCGGAGCCCAGGTGAGCACGGGTCAGGTGCTGGTTTATATTGGATAGTTATTTTTGGTAAAACATACTTAAAATAGAAAACGAGTTGATCATGAAAACACTACTAGGACGATCTTTTCTGAGTATGATCCTTCTGGCAGCTGTGATGATGGGATTTTGCATCACGCCTTCGACCCCCAGGGCCGAAGGCGTGAACCTGTCCCAGGACATCCATGCCACCACGGATCAGGCTGTGCATGAAACAACCACAGCCGAAAAAATAGGAAAACTCTGGGCATCCACAGGGCTTAACGCCTTTGTCCAGGGGGCGAAAGACATGTTTAACGGCTCACAAAGAAATGGTCATGACCTCCTCCCCCTTGGAATCGGTCAGATCATCATGATTATGGTCAGCTGTCTTTTGATTTACCTGGCCATCAAAAAAGGGTTTGAACCCCTGCTTTTGATTCCCATCGGGTTCGGCGGGATTCTTGCCAATATTCCGGTGGCTGAAATTGCAGGGCCCAATGGATTTCTTGGGCTGATATACGGATTCGGCATCAAGACCGGCCTCTTCCCACTCCTGATTTTCATGGGGGTAGGGGCCATGACCGATTTCGGTCCCCTGATCGCCAACCCCAAAACAGCACTTTTGGGCGCAGCGGCGCAGTTCGGGATTTTCACCACCGTTCTTGGGGCACTCTGGATTTCAGGCGTTTTCGAATCCATTAATTTTTCTGTGAAAGATGCCGCATCCATCGGTATCATCGGGGGGGCGGACGGGCCCACCGCCATTTTTCTGGCCAGCCGCCTGTCTCCGGATCTTCTGGGGGCCATCGCTGTGGCAGCCTATTCGTATATGGCCCTGGTTCCCATTATCCAGCCCCCCATCATGCGTCTGCTCACCACCAAGGAGGAACGGGCCATTGAAATGAAACAGCTCCGCCATGTGAAGAAGATCGAAAAGATCATTTTCCCCCTGATGGTTCTTGGACTCTGTATTCTTCTGCTTCCCGATGCCACACCCTTGCTGGGAGTACTGATGTTCGGGAATCTTCTCAAGGAATCCGGGGTGGTGGATCGACTTTACAAAACAGCCGCCAATGAGATGATCAATATTGTGACCATCCTTTTGGGCCTTTCCGTGGGGTCCAAGCTGGCTGCAGATAAATTTCTCCAGGCGGAAACCCTGGGCATTCTTATTCTGGGCCTCATCGCATTTTGCGTGGGCACGGCTTGCGGTGTTCTTTTGGCCAAGCTGATGAATGCACTAAGCACCGAGAAAATCAATCCTCTGATTGGTGCAGCCGGTGTATCGGCCGTTCCCATGGCAGCCAGGGTGGCCAATGGTGTCGGCTTGGAAGAAAATCCACACAACTTTCTTCTGATGCACGCCATGGGCCCCAATGTATCCGGTGTTATCGGATCTGCCGTGGCAGCGGGTGTTCTTCTGGCCCTTTGCGGATAATATTATTTCATATATGATGCTATAAAAAAACCGCACCGTTTCCTGGTGCGGTTTTTTTTATCAGAAATTTATGGACTCGGTCCGGTGTCTGGTCTTGACAGAAAAGATCCCTGTGTGTTAACAAACAAGGCTGACTGAGCGCTCGTTCAGGCGGCTCCCCCAAGGAACAAGAATAGATGTCCCATGGATATATGGTATCATTAACATGATCTCAGTGGTTTTATGATTTCAAACCGAAACATGATTTATTAAGAAAGCCTGATACTCCTTTGAAAAAGGCTGATTTGGCTTGGTTCATGAAAGGACAGCATATGAAAACCGTTGCGGAAATGATTCAGGAATTGAAAGACCGGGAAGATAAGGTCCTGCAAATGGGCGGGGCTAAAGGTGTTGAGAAACATAAACGTGATGGAAAGCTGACGGCCCGGGAACGTCTGGATGTCCTGTTTGATGCCGGAACTTTTCGGGAAATCGATATGTTTGTCACCCATCGATGTGTTCATTTCGGTATGGACAAGGTGGATATCCCCGCTGACGGGGTTGTGACAGGCCATGGACTTGTCAATGGCCGTCCGGTCTTTGCCTTTGCCCAGGATTTCACAGCCCGGGCAGGAAGTTTGGGTGAGATGCATGCCAAGAAGATCTGTAAAGTCATGGATATGGCCCTCAAAGCAGGGGTTCCTTTTATCGGGCTCAACGACTCCGGGGGCGCCCGGATCCAGGAAGGGATTGATGCCCTGTCAGGATTCGGTGATATTTTTTTCAGAAACTCCAATGCCTCGGGTGTGATTCCCCAGATTTCCGCCATCATGGGATCCACAGCAGGGGGGGCGGTTTATTCACCGGCCATGACCGATTTTATCTTTATGGTGAAAAATACCAGTTATATGTTTATAACAGGTCCAGACGTGATTCGTTCGGTGACCGGAGAAGAGATCAATTTTGAAGATCTGGGTGGTGCCGTGGCCCATTGCACCAAAAGCGGTGTGGCCCATTTCGCCTGTGAAAGCGATCAGGAGGCCATCGCAAAAATCAAGATTCTTTTGTCCTATCTACCGTCCAATAATATGGAAGATCCTCCCATGGTCCCCTGCACCGATGACAGAGCTCGCAGTGAGGAATCTCTGAACACCATGGTTTCGGATAATCCCCGAAAAGCCTATGATATGCTGGAGGTGATTCGTCTTATCGTGGATAAGGGCGAATTTTTTCAGCCCCATGAACTTTATGCCACAAACATCCTCACGGGATTTGCACGTTTGAACGGACGGAGCGTCGGTATCATTGCCAATCAGCCCCAGATTATGGCGGGCTGCCTGGACATCAATGCCTCGGACAAGGCGTCTCGTTTCATTCGGTTTTGCGATGCCTTCAATGTCCCCATGTTGACCATTGCCGATGTGCCGGGTTACCTGCCCGGAAGTACCCAGGAACATGGGGGGATCATCCGGCACGGGGCCAAACTTTTGTGGAGCTATTCCGAAGCCACGGTTCCCAAATTGCTTCTGATCACACGAAAAGCCTTTGGAGGAGCTTACCTGGCCATGAGTTCCAAACATCTGGGCGCAGACATGGCCTTTGCCTGGCCATCGGCCCAGGTGGCCGTGATGGGTGCTGAAGGCGCTGCCAATGTTATCCACAGAAAAGAGATCAAAGAGGCCCCGGATCAGGCTGCCAAGCGCCAGGAAAAAATCGAGGAGTACAACGATCTGTTTGCCAATCCTTACTGCGCCGCCGAACGTGGCTTTATTGACCGGGTGATTGTGCCCAGTGAAACACGAGCCAATTTAATCGATGCCCTGGAAATCATGTGCACGAAACGTGAAATTAAACCTGCCAAAAAACATGGGAATATTCCTCTGTAGGCTCTTTTTTGAAGGTGTGAAATGGAAAAAAAAACCATGATGGCAAGGCTTAAAGACATCTTTTCCGGGAAACCGGAAAAGAGCGTTGAAACGAAAACGGTTAAGATCCAGGACGCAAAAACCAATGCCTGGGGGATAAGCGGCCGGCAGGCCCAGATGCAGATCCGGACCATGATGCAGTTGAAAGCCTTTGAACGGTTGAAATGAATCGTTCATGGTGTAGGATTTGACAGCCTGAATCCCGGTGCATTATTTCTATTGACACCGCTTGACTCCTGGCATATGCTTTAACATATGCCAGTAACGAAGGGGGTTATTATGCAAACCGAACGTCATATTCGTTTGTTTCGTAACGGCCGGAATCAGGCCTTGCGGATACCTAGAGAATTTGAGATTGAAGGTAATGAAGCCATTATTCGTAAAGAGGGAAACCGTCTGATTGTCGAGCCGGTTAACATGAAAAATTCCCTGGTTGAATTGCTCAAAACACTCACGTCTATTGATGAGCCCTTCCCTGAAATCGATGACCCTCCAATACAGGATGAGGACATATTCTGATGGAGTTCCATCGATACCTGCTTGATACCAATATCATATCTCATGTGATTCGTAATCCCCAAGGCCCAGTTTTTGATCATTTGGAAACAATTCTGCCTGCGACAGCGTGTACAAGTATTATGGCTTCTGCCGAAATCCATTTCGGACTTAAGAAGAAGGCTTCTGAAAAATTGATAAAACAGGCAGAACTGATTCTTTCTGTCATTGATGTTCTGCCGCTTGAATCCCCCGCAGATGAACATTATGGAGATATTCGTGCACACCTGAACCGGATGGGACAACCCATCGGGTGGAATGATCTTATTATAGCGGCCCATGCTCGTTCATTAAATTTGATTCTGGTTACGGATAATGTCCGGGAATTCTCTCGAATACCCGGTTTGGCCGTTGAAAACTGGCTGTAGGAAAGACGCCATAAAATAAAGATTGTTACCTTCGATCCGGGAAACTTCCCGGATCGATGCATATAATCCCGGGCCGAACTGTTTGGGACTTATTTTATAGGGAATGATACATCCAGAACTTTATTCCATTGTGCAACTTTATCTTTGGCCTTGTCCAGCAGGGGGGCCGTGTCACCATCGATTCTGACCGAGATAATCGTATCGCCCCGGACGATGCTGTTTACCACAGCCATATCTTCCTTGCCCCAGACTTTCCCGAATACCGTATGTTTTCCGTTTAGCCAGGGCGTTGGCACATGGGTGATGAAAAACTGGCTGCCGTTGGTTCCGGGTCCGGCATTGGCCATGGATAGAATCCCCGGTTGATCGTGGATCAGTGTGGGTACGAATTCATCGTTAAAGGCATAGCCCGGACCGCCGGTGCCGTTTCCCAAGGGGCAGCCGCCCTGAACCATGAAATCATTGATGACCCTGTGGAAGCTGAGGCCGTTGTAGTAGCCCCGTTTGGCAAGGTTGACAAAATTAGCAACCGTATAAGGAACCTCCTTGTCAAAGAGTTTCAGGCGGATCATGCCCTTGGATGTGTTCATGAGGGCTGTAAGCCCTTTATCCGAAGGTGCTGTCGCGGTTTTTTCAGAAAATGCGGGCACTGAAAAAAAGAAAAGCATCATGATAAACAAAACGGTAACAGGTTTGAAGAATTTCATGGGAACTCCTTTGTCTGGGTGTAAAACCATGGATACAGTTCATAGGTTTTTTATATGATCAAGAACGGTATATCAGAGCGTGTTAAAATTCAAATAAAAACTTGACAGACATAATGAAAATAGCTGTTATAGAGCATTTGATCCTCGCTTGGGTTCAACTCGAAAATCTCTCACTATCGGGATAATAACAGCATCATGGATAAACCATTTACCAAAGAATTGACAATCCGCTTTTCTGAAACGGATAACCGTGGAAATTTTAAAGTGGTCAGCATGTTTGACTGCTTTCAGGATGTGGGCAGTGAACATGCAGCCTTACTGGGTCTTTCTGCTCCGGATTTGCTGACAAAGAATTATACATGGGTTATGCTCAAGTACAATGTGCGCATTGAGCGTTTGCCACGCTGGAATGATCGGGTGGTGATGAAAACCTGGCGTTACCCCCACAAGAACCTTTATGAACTCCGGGAATTTGATATTCTGGATATGGATGGAAACATGATGATCCGGGGTCTGAGTTCCTGGGTCATGATGAATTTCAACAGCCGGAAACCCGTCCGGCTGGATCGCTTTATCCCCAAAAAACTGATGGAGAACCAGAGCCCCGTGGACGATGAATTTTCAAGACTCGTCTCTTTCCGGGATTTTGAATATGAAAAGCAATTCAATGTGCGTATGCAGGACATTGATTTCAATAATCATGTGAACAATTCCGTGTATATCGGCTGGGCTGCTGAAACGGTTCCCCAGGATATTTTCACCACCCACAGCCTCAAGCAGGTGGAGGTCAATTACATTGATGAAATTTCTTACGGTCACAAAATCTATTCCCTGATCAAAAAAGACAGTTCCCATGACGATATCGCCTATGTTCATCAGATTCTGGGCGGTGAAGAACAGAGGGAGCTGACTCGGTTGAAAACCATTTGGCATAAAGATGAACATGGGATAAAGCCATGACAAAGCAGAAACTCTCCAAGCAGGCCCTGATCATTCCCCACCGGGATTTGAGCCCTGAAACCCTTCGTTCGTTGATTGAGCAGTTTGTCTCAAGGGACGGGCCTGACTCAGGTCATGCCGACGTAAGTCTTGACCGTAAAATCGAATCGGTGCTCATGGACCTTGACCGGGGAATTGCGGTGCTTGTTTATGACTCTCATTTAAATTCATGCAATATACTTCTCAAAGGGGATATTATTTTTTAAAAAATGGTTCTGTTTCTAAAATAATATTCGAGTACGGGTGCCCTGGATCGACAGCAAGGCGATATTGACAGGACACCCACTTTTTGTATATCTTCATTCGATCAGATACCTATCATCTGGCCCGCCTTTTCCGTTTGATTCAAAAGACGCTCGACCACTGATATTTATCTCCAAAACGATGATTTATTTTCATTATGATTGGAGGAATCATGACCAGGATGTTTGTTCCGGAGCTTTTTTCCCTGTTAAAAAGGGGCTACCGCATTCAGCAGCTTCCCAAGGATGTTATGGCCGGTGTTATTGTGGGGATTGTGGCATTGCCCCTGGCCATTGCCTTTGCCATCGCATCGGGAGTTGAACCTGCCCAGGGTATATTTACGGCGGTTGTGGCGGGTTTTATTGTGTCGGCCCTCAGCGGGAGCAAAGTCCAGATCGGAGGACCCACAGGCGCCTTTATTGTTATTGTTTTCGATATTGTGCATCGGTTCGGATACCAGGGCTTGGCCACGGCCACCTTTATGGCCGGTATACTTTTGATTTTGATGGGTCTTGCCCGCCTTGGAACGGTGATCAAGTTTATTCCCTATCCCATGACCGTGGGCTTTACATCGGGCATCGCTGTGATCATAGCCGGATCTCAGATCAAAGATCTGCTGGGTTTGCCCACCACAGCAAGCTCAAACGTTTTTATTGAGAAAATGGCTCTTTACATCCAGGATCTTCCCATGATGAACACCGAGACGTGTATGATCGGCCTCATGTCATTTGCGATTATTCTGATATGGCAGAAATACAATAAAATTATTCCCGGGTCTATCATTGCAATTATCGTGTGTACGGCAGGTGTTCACCTGCTTCATCTCGATGTGCCCACCATTGGAACCCAGTTTGGTGAGATCCCCCGGTCTCTGCCTTCCCCGACTCTTCCGACATTCGATCTTCACACCATACGGAAATTGTTTTCACCGGCCCTGACCATTGCCCTACTGGCCGCCATTGAATCCTTGCTTTCGGCGGTGGTGGCTGATGGCATGATCGGTACACGCCACAATTCAAACATGGAACTGGTTTGCCAGGGAGTTGCCAACATGGTATCCCCTCTCTTTGGAGGGATTCCGGCCACTGGAGCCATTGCCCGTACAGCTACCAATATCAAAAACGGGGGCAGCTCTCCTGTTGCAGGCATGGTTCATGCCCTTACACTGCTGGTGCTGCTACTTTTCCTGGCCCCCCTGGCCTCCCTGATTCCCCTTGCCACATTATCGGCCATCCTTCTGGTAGTGGCCTACCATATGAGTGAATGGCGGCATTTTATTAAACTTTTTCATTCACCCAAATCCGATATTCTGGTTATGCTTAGTACCTTCGGCCTGACCGTGTTTGTAGACCTGACCGTGGCCATTGAAGTCGGTGTTGTTTTGTCCTCCCTTTTGTTTATGAAACGTATGGCTGATACGACTGAGTTTCAAACGATTGGCGCCGAAATGAATGAAACGTATGATCCCAACGATTTCCGCGGAGTTCAACCGAAAGATATACCCCGGGGAGTCCAGATCTTTGAGATTCATGGCCCTTTTTTCTTTGGAGCGGCCAACAAGTTCAAAGACACCTTGAGTATTGTGAAAGGAACTCCCTCTGTGCTGATTTTGAGGATGAGGCATATCCTGTTCATCGATGCCACGGCACTTCGGGCCTTTGAAGAAGTGCTCGATAAATCAAGACAGGATGGAACCCGGGTGCTTTTGTCAGGGGTTCGACCTGAGCTTAAAAAAATTCTGGTAAAATCCGGCGTTATGGAAAGGCTTGGTGAGGAGAACATCTTTCCGTCCATTGAGAGTGCCTTGGAGCGTGCTCGGGGGCTTGTTTAGTGGGTTTGCACGGACGGGGGCACGGACTCACACGGACGGGCACGGACCTGCATGGACGGGGGCACGGACTCACACGGACGGGCACGGACCTGCAGGGACGGGGGCACGGACTCACAGGGACGGGCACGGACTTGCACGGACGGGGGCACGGACTCACACGGACGGGCACGGACTCACACGGACGAACACGGACTTGCACGGACGGGGGAATTCGAATCGTGGAGTATGGTTTGGATATCCGTGTTCGTCCGTGATAGTCCGTGTCTGTCCGTGTCCGTCCATTTTTTTCTTTTCCAAAAAACGAACGCTCGTTCCAAAATTCTTGACATCTTCTGAGTGTCATGACAGTAATTTCTCTTTTAACCAGTCAGCAACCATGATGATGGAGGATAGAAGACCATGACGACCCAGGATGCAAATGATCTGTACGGAATCGAAAAGCTTGCCGCCCTTGAAGCCAAGGCCAGGGCCATGGGTGGTGAAAAAAAGATCGCCAAGCAGCATGAAAAAGGTCTTTTGACTGTTCGTGAGCGCATTGAGAGACTTCTTGATCCGGGTACCTTTGACGAGCAGGGTATGCTTGCCCACAGCGACATCCCCGAGGTCCGGGAAAAAACACCGGCTGACGGCAAGGTTCTGGGTTATGGGGAAATCGATAAACGACGGGTGTTTGTGTCCGGGGATGACGTGACCGTGCTGGCTGGAGCAGGAGGCCGTAAGGGCGTTGAGAAACTTATAAGAAACGCCCATCTGGCCGCATTGAGGGGATACCCTTGCATCCACCTGGGTGACGGGGGCGGGGCACGTCTTCCTGATATCATGGGATCCGTCGGCATGATGAGTATGACCTATCCCATCAAAGGCCCATGCCGGGACCGACGGGTTCCCCTGATCACAACCATCATGGGCGAATGCTACGGAGGCCCCACCTGGGAAGCATCAGTCTCGGACATTGTTATCCAGGTCAAAGGCTCTGTCATGGCCGTGGCCGCCCCCAGCATACTGGAAGTGGCCACCGGAGAATGCCCGGACAAGGAAGACCTGGGCGGCTGGCAGCTCCATGCCGAAGTCACAGGCCAGGTCGACTTGTTTGCTGAAAACGATGACCACTGCCTGGAACTGGTTCGCAAGGTGTTGTCCTATCTTCCCAATAATTCCGACGAACGACCTCCGGTTACATCCTGTCCTGAGCCTGAAAACAAACGTCTTGATCATATCTTTGATCTTGTGCCTGCAAATCCGCGTAAAACTTATGATATGCACAAGGTCATCGAAATGATTGCAGACAGGGATTCCATGCTGGAGCTGAAGCCCTATTACGACGGCAGTCTGATCACCTGCCTGGCTCGGCTGGATGGCCATGTGGTGGGCTTTCTGGCCAACAACCCCGCATGCATTGCCGGTGCCATGGGGCCAGGGGCCTGTGAAAAAGCCGTGAGTTTTATCTGCCTGTGTGACTCCTTTCATATCCCCATGATTTTTCTCCATGACACGCCGGGCTTTCTGGTGGGCAAGGCTGCGGAAGAGCGGAAAATGCCATTGAAGATCATGACCTTTATTGAGGCCCTGCACAAAAGCACCGTGCCCCGGATCAGCGTGATTATCCGGAAATCCTACGGTATGGCCCATTGCAACATGTCCGGGGGGAATATGCAAAACGAACAGCTTCTGGCCTGGCCCACGGCGGATATTTCATTCATGGACCCCCATGTGGCCGTGAATGTGGCCTTTGGCAGGAAGATGAAAGGCATGGAAGACGCTGACGCCATGAAGAAGCTTATGCTGGCTGAGCTTACCAAGGGTAGCGGTCCATGGGACGCAGCCGGACAGAATCTTATCGACAAAATTATTCATCCGGAAGACACCCGTATGGAGCTGGTCAGGACCCTGAGGCGAACCCGGGGACCTTCGGACAAGCACGCCATGAGTGAACGCCTTTTGGCTGGATGGCCGCGGATGTTCTAGTCGTTTCTGGTTGAGTGTGTGGACTGACACGGACGAGCATGGGCAAACACGGAGGCCGTGGGCATCGGCCATCCGTGAAAGTCGGTGTTCGGTCAGAATCTTTCACACGAGCAGTGTTCTTCAGTGCACCTGCGGCACGGTGACGGAAAGGCTTGAAATAGTGAATATTTATTCAGGGTGACAGACATCGGTTTTTGAACGTCTCAATAATCAAGCTCAAAGGAGGCACCATGGAATCTATTCTTCTTATTGGCGGAGTGTTCAACCTGATCGGCGGGATAGGGATTTTACTCTCTATCTTTATACGTATTCCTTTTGGTTATCCGGGAATCCCTCCGGCAGGGGACATTGTGCCCAGGGATTATATGCAGTTCCGATTCTTTTGCGTGGGCACAGCCTTTTCATTTGGCACCATGTACCTGTATTTATACCGTCATCCCCAGCATGCCATTCCCTTTCTTTTCTTTGGTATGGGCCTCAAGTATTGGGCATTCGCTTCAAGCCTTATTGCAAAAATCAGGTATAACATGCCAAACGATGCCTTCCTTCTTTTTGGTGTGTCCAACCTCCTGGTCGGTGTGCTCTTTACCATCTACCTCCTGGCCGTGTGAGCGTAAAGGACAGCTCAGGCGAAAAGAGCGCAGAGCCCCCACGGGTTATGAACGCATACTTATTCGTATGTCGAACGTCCGGCCAAACACTATAACGCCGCATATGGGACTTTTTACGACGCCATCAACGTTGATCGCTCCTTGTTCCGGTGCAGACGATGGGCAAAGCTGCTGACCCGTTTTTCATCCAGGGGGTCGCCGTCGTCGTAGAAAAAGTAAAAGGGAATATCTTTTCTGTGACGCAACAGGCTTTCCTCGATGAGGCTGTTGTCGCAGCCCCAGCAGCTGGTCATAAGAACCCCGTCGGGTTTCAGCTGATCCCAGTAATGAAGGACGCTGCCCACGGCATAGCCTGATCCCCCAACGGTTTGGGGGTCTATCATCTGCTTGGATCGCTTAATGACCGCCTTCATTTGGGGCATGGGAAGCCAGGGATGCTGTTTTTTCACCGAGGCGTACAGGCTGTTTCTGATTCGATCCATCACGAACACATACATGGCGTTCTGGCCAGGGGACGTTCCTTTACCGAAAATCAGGTCCGGGTGGATACGGGCGCTGTAGTCAATGAAATCGCACCCCGGTTCCATGATCACCCGGATGCCATTGTCGCTTAGGCAGGTGTAGATTCCTGCATTGGCCACATCGTTTCCCTTGGTCATCAGGTCACCGGAAACAAAGACACTGGGGCGTGACAGCCTTTTCTTTGATGTCTGACCCATACGGATAAATTCTTCGGATGCTTTTTGCACAAGGGATTTCAACCGTTTCCAGTGTTTTCGTTTTACCAGGGCTCCGCTTAGACCGCTCTTATCGGCGGGCTCTGCGATCAGGGCCACAATGGCTTCACTGTAACGGCGATACAGGTGATGGGCCTCCCCTTTTTCCGATTCATCGGGCTGATAGTACAGATAAAACTGGCGAACGATATCCAGGGCAGCCAATCCTGCGATGGACCGGGCTGCCATGCCAGGACCTGCCCCGATTCGCATGGACGAGACCGTGGCCTGGTCGCTCAGGCCCAGACGCTCCATGGACATGCGGTCTTTGATGCCGAACATCCCCCCGCGACACATGCGGCCGGACAGTTGAAGCAATCGGGTTTCCTTATCAGTTTTATGGTTTAGAAGATAATCTTTGAAGGCTCCCCAGATAAATTGATAGGACAGGCATTCTTTCCCGGAACAGTCTTTTTTCCCCAAGGCCAGATTATCTTTGCTGATGGGAGGGGCGGATACGGCATCAAAGCCATAGGCACGATAGACCGCGGCAAACAGATCTCCCATGTAGTCCATACTGCTCAAAAATACATAGCGAACCGATGCGTCCAGATATTTGCTTTTGTAGGTTCCGCTGTCGATACAGGATCGGATGCAGGACGAATCAAAGCACGTGGTGTTCTGCTCTGTCTGCCTGTACTGACGGACGGAATGAAGAAAGGCCTGGATGCGGGTGACAAATCCTGCGGTTCCGCCATGTCCGTCACTTTCCAGGATGGTGTGGGGGTAGCCTTCCAGCAGGGATTGAAAAACCTGTTCTGTAAAGGACGCCGGTCCGCAGCCAAAGGATGAGAGCATCAAAGGAAACGCGGTGTTCATGGTCCGGGCAGATTCCGCAGCGCGAAGATAGCGGTTGGCATCGCCCCAATAGATTTTTTTCATGGGTTGGACCTCGGCTGATATGGGAAAACAGTCCATGGGAATGGCCATGGCTCCGTTCTGGCGAAGCAGGTCCGGAATGCCTGAGCTGGCGGCTTTGTCATGGATCACATGAAGGGAACCGCAGACCAGTGCCGCCGGAATGTCATGGTCACTGGCATAGGCCAGGGCCTGTTCGCCCAGGGTGTCCAACTTTTTTTCATAATCGGTCTGTACGGAAACAGCTTTGCCTATGGCCTGGCTCAGGGCGTCTCCACTCACATGCAAGGTCTCTGCGAGCGGTGCAAGGTCCCGGATCAGTGTCTTTCCATGGAATCCTTTGAGCAGGGATAGGCGGGGACGGATCACGGTGAGGTCTTTGTTCCTGCTTTTCAGGGATTGCTCCACGATTTCAGGCATGGCTTGTTCGGTCACACAGCTCATTCCCCCCGGTCCTTGACGATCCGGAAAATCCATGATCTTGGGAAAGAAGAGAAAGGGTGCGTCGGTATCGCACAAGGCATGGGCGATTTTTACCGGCCCGCAGGAATCGAAACTGTTGCACAGGTATTCCCCCCTGGCCAGGGAATGGCTGTCTGATTTCAGCAAGGTGACGCCATAGCCCAGTTCATGAATCAATGTGGACAAAAAAGGAATGTACCCGCTCAGCCCCCCGGTCAGGGGAATGGCCACTTGGGGTTTGCCGGGAATGATTGTTTCATAGCTGTCCAGCAAGGCCTTCCTTTCCTTGAATGGATGGGGGGCGTCCAGTGGGAGCTTGATGCTTTGCCGGGTTGACATTTCATACTTGGGGCAGGCGCCGCCCGAGGTGGCCACATGGCTCTGGCCCCCAAAGGAAATGGTGGTGCGTTCGATGGGGCACAATGTCTGACACGATTTATCCCGGCAGATGAATTCCGATCGATCCACAATGGTTGCATTAAGAATCATGGTGAGGTTTATGGATGTTTGGGTAAGAAGTTCGGCTTTCCCCTGTTCCTGGACAGCACAGAGGCCGATACCCCAGGCCCCCATGGCACCGGGGTTGGGCGGAACCACAATGTCCCGGCCCGTGACGGCGGACAGGGTCCAGGCCAGGGAGGGGTTGGATGCGGGTTTCCCCTGAAAGAAAATTGTTTTGCCCAGGGTCCGTTGACCCATGACCCGGTTCAGGTAGTTGTGGATCACCGAATACTGGAAACCGGCAAAAATATCAGCCAGGTCAAATCCGTCTTTCAACGCTTCGGCTCCGGCATCGGCAATGAACACGGTGCACATCTGGCCCAGGTCCGGGGGCCGGGTTGACGATTCGGCCAGGGAGACAAAGGTGCCGATGTCTTTCACATCATAAAAGGCGGCCTGCTCTTCGAGGAAAGATCCTGTTCCGGCGCTGCATGCTTTGTTCATATCGCTTTCAATGATCCGACCTCCAATGATCCGGGCATATTTGGCGTCCTGACCACCGATTTCAATGATGGACAGATCGTTGCCCTTTTCAGGGTCGCAGGCCACGGCCGCACGGGTATGGGCCACGATTTCATTCTGCACCACGATACGGCCCTGGTCACCAAATACAGTACGCATCAGGGTGGCCACGGCTTCCCGGCCCGATCCGGTCAGGCCCAGGGCGCGGATGTCCGGCCTGCCCTGCTCAAGAATGGCTGATATCAGTCGCCGGGCCGCATCCACGGGATTTCCCCGTGTCTGGTCGTAAACATCCATTAAGGGCTCACCGTTTTCGATACCGGTGAGAACAGCCTTGGCTCCGGTGGATCCCAGGTCCAGGCCCAGAACAGCGGGAATGGTTTCCCAATTTTCATTTTGGGTGATGGCGGGCATGAGGCGAACCCGGTCTTTGGCCTGAACAGAGGGGGCCAGGACCCTGAAGCCTTTTCGGCGTATGCGGATCATGGTGTCCGGACTGTCCGGCAGGGGCAGCCTGTTTTTGTCCTTGGCTTTTTCTCCGGCGATCCTCAGGGCTCCCATGACCTGGAATGTCAGGGGATGGTCTGTCACGATGATGTCCTGATCCATATTTTCCCTGAAGGCATCGATAAAGGTGCTGATCCGGGTGCATCCCCCCATCAGGTACACAGGACCCTGGGCCTGGTTTCTGTTGATCAGGGCTTTGGCGTTCCGGGCCATGGAATGGAAATAGCCCTTGAGGAGGTCGGGCAGGTCCTTACCCTGATTGGCGTAATGGGTCATCTCGCTCTTGGCAAACACCGAGCAACGGGCCGTGATGGGAACAGCCTGGCGGGCAGACCGGGCCAGGGCGTCTGCCTCTTCCAGGCTGAATCCGAACCGGGCCACCAGTTTCTTGAGATTTTCTCCGGTTCCGGACGAGCATTTATCGTTTTCCATGAAGCGGTAAAGATGGCCTTTGTTTCCATTGGAATGGCGGGATAAGACGCTGTATCCCCTGGCACCGATGTTCACCAGATTCAGGGTGTCCGGAAAATCAGGGCAGGCTTCCAGGGCCACCTCCTGGCAGATATCCTCGGGAAGGACAATCACCGGATCGGCCAGTTGTTCCGAATACAGTCCGGTGGCGGTCAACACAGAGCATGAACCAATATCGTTTTGCCGGTACCAGTTGGCGAACAGGTCCAATACCCGACCTTCGTGGGGAATGCTTTCCATCTGCTCCACCTGAAGATCTCCCGAATCCGAAACCCTGGCAATGGCCAGTCCCAGACTGGCTTTTCCCAGGTCACATGCTGCGATTCTGCGGTCCATGTTTTCCTCCTTTTGTTTCTTTCACCACCCGTTCGCGTAGCTCACTGAAGAACACGAAGAAGGGCAAAATGGGCCTCCGGCGGCCCTGCCGGGAGCCAAACTTTTGAAAAGTTTGACAAACAATTTTTCTTGCCGCGAATGCCGCTAATTTTTAAACGCACATATTGTTTTTACTCTCCAAACACCATAACCCATTTACGTGTCTGTGCGGAGCCTTGGTGAAGACCGGGCCAGCTTTTTAAAAACTGGCCGATAGAGGCCTATTTTTCTTCATGCACTTCATGTTCATGGTGAACTCTTGTTTGTACACTAACCTATTGACAGACCCTTATAAAAGAGGCAAACATGACTTATTTCATGCCGAAAACGACATACAAGGAGCACCCTATGACAACCATGACATTTCTTGCCGAACATGCCTGCCTGTCATCTTCCATCAATGGGGCCGTGGATGCATTTTCCATTGCCAATATTTTTTGGAAGATCCTGGGGGGAAAAGGAGAAGAACCTTTATTTCAAACCCATGTGGTCACCGTGGATGGCAAACCTGTCACCGCCAATGGGGGGTTGATTGTTCAGCCTGACCATGTCATGGATGACAGCCACATCACGGATGTCATTATCATCCCGGCTTTTTTCGCCCCCTTTTCCTTTGACAATGACCGTGGTGATGCGATCTGTGGTTGGCTTCGGGCCCAGCATGAAAAAGGAACCTTGATCGCTTCAACCTGCACAGGCAGCTTTCTTCTGGCCCGGTCAGGCCTTCTTTCCGGCCGTCTCGCCACAACCAACTGGCAGTTTGCCCATTATTTTCAAAAACGGTATCCGGATATCCACCTGCGCATCGACCGGATTTTCACGGAGGATGGGGGGATTTACTGCACGGGTGCCGCCACGGCCTTTATGGATCTCTGTCTTCATTTTATTGAAAAATTCGGTTCCCGGGATCTTGCCCGCCGCTGTGCCAAATCCCTTCTCATCGACCCGGACCGTCAGGAGCAAACCCCCTATATTGTCTATGATTTCTGGAAAAAACACAGTGATACCGATGTGCTGAAATCCCAGACCTGGATGGAAGACAACTACGCCCTCAAGTTGTCCATCCAGGGAATTGCTGAGAAGGCGGGAATCAGCCCCCGTCATTTTATCCGGCGATTCAAAAAAGCCACGGGGGAGCCGCCCCTGGCCTATCTCCAGCTGTTGCGCATTGAAAACGCCAAACGACGGTTGGAAACCACCCGGGATTCGGTCAATGAAATTACATGGAAGGTGGGCTACGAGGATATCAATTCGTTCCGGCGCCTGTTTAAAAAACATACGGGCATGTCACCCCGGGACTATCGTGACAAGTTTTCCTTTCAACCCCGGCAGAGTTTTTAAGACGCGCAGTGCGAGGGTCAACAAGCGACATTGAATTCAGGAATTTAACTGGACGTGTTCAAGATAAGGCTGTAATAGTCTGCCCATGAAGCATTATCTTTCAATCATAATGGCAGCCATTATTTTCGGCTCCTCTGGGGTTTTTATCAAAACCCTTGATTTACCAGTCTCTACCATCACTTTTTTCCGAATGGCTGTCCCCTTTGCATTGATGTCCCTGGTCTTTCTGTTCCGGAAAAAGACGTTTCCATCCATCAACGATAAACCCATGGTTCTGGCATCTTGTCTGAATGCCATACGGCTGTTTTTTTATTTTGCGGGTTATGCCTATGGAAATATCAGCACCACGGTGATTCTTCTCTACACCTGGCCAGTCTTTGCCACCTTCTGGAGCTGCCTGTTTCTCGGTGAAACACTTTCCCTCTACCGCCTGGGCTTATTTGTGACCACCTTTTCAGGGGTCGCGCTGATCACGTTGAACCAGACTCTGTCCCTTACAAACCAAAAATTTATCGGTGCGGTTTTCATTCTTTTATCAGCGTTCATCTATTCCATGACCATCGTTATTTTTAAGAAAAAATCCCTGCGTTACGATCCACTTGAAACTTTGTGGTTTCAAAATTGTATCGGCTCCTTTGCCTTTTTCCCCTTCGTGGTGATCAACCGTCCCTTTCCCCTTGTATGGCAAAGTGGGCTTGCTGTCACATACGCCTTTCTGATCGGGGTGGTGGGGTTCGGGCTTTTTTTTTCAGGCCTTCAAAAAATCGACGCATCACGGGCCTCCTTTCTCACCTACGTTGAAGTTGTCAGCGGAATTATCTTCGGCGTTGTTTTTTTCAATGAAACTCTTTCATGGAATATCATTGCTGGGGGTAGTCTTGTGCTTTTGTCCGCTTTGGCCCTCAGCCGTAAGGGCTGAGGGGGTGCATCAGTAAACAAGCCCCCTTTCAGAAGAAAGGGGGCTTGTTTATTATAATGGTTTTGGACTGAATCGCCTGGAGTTGTCCATGAATACACTGGCATGGGAAAACTCTTCGATTTCGGTGTAATACAGGGCCGAGGCATCGATGTCTCTGTATTCGATGAAATCCACCAGGGGTTTGATAAAGGGTTTGTCATCCATATACGGCGCGATCACCAGCATGAATATCAGAATAATGGCGATTCCTGCCACAAGGCCCGCGATGCGGCGTGCCAGCGATGCCTGGGGTTGATCAATGTTTTGAGTCATGGCTTTCCTTTAAATACCGGCCGTGATGTCAGGGAATACAATATAGAACATCACATAGGCCATCACTAGTGTCAGAATAAGATTGAGGCTCTGGCCGCAGACATAAAGTATAAGGGGTTTCCCCCCCTTGAAATAGGATTTAAGTTCGCGAAAATTCGTGGCCAGGCCGATGCTCGCAAAAGCCAGGCAAAAAAACCATTCCCTGGCGAGCCGGGAAAATCCCCTGAGGGCCCCGTGTTCCACCACCACATAGCCCACATCTTTTCCAATGGATTGGTAGATCATTGAAAAAACAATGGAGGCAACGATAAAACCGATAACGAATTTTGGGAAGCGGTGCCAGATTTCAATGGCTCCCACGGTCTTCCCTTCGGCGCGGTCCACTTTGGCCACCCAGTAGAGAGCCACAAAAAAGGCAATCACGCCGATGAGGACATTCTGGATCATTTTGATGGTGGCGGCGACATACAAGGCCCGCTCACTTAAAAATGCGCCTGCGGCTGCAACGGCACCGGTTGCGTCAATGGTGCCGCCCATCCAGGCCCCACCCAGAACATGGGGCATGCCCAGGGCTTTGATCACGATGGGCATCACCACCATCATGATGGATGTGAAAACAAGGGACAGGCCCACGGCCAGGGTCAGTTCTTCTTTTTTGGCACGGCATGCCGCCGCCGTGGCAATGGCAGCCGAGACGCCACAGACCGACATATCCGCGGAAATGGTGATATTCAGGGTTTTTGACGGCATTTTAATGATGTTCTGACCAAACCAGTAAGTTGTGACAAGAACAATGGGGGTGACCACCCAGGCCACGAAAATACCGGGAATCCCGATGGACAGGATTTTCCCGAATAATATTTCGGCACCCAGAAGAACCAGTCCTGTTTTAATATAATACTCGGTCTGAACCCCTGGCATGACCCATTTGGGGGTTCCCACCGTGTTACTGATCAAAAGACCGAATATGATGGCCCAGGCGGCGTACCCAATGCCGTAATGTTTCATGGTGGCGTTGTTTTCAGCGGCATAGGCCAGCACGGCGATCACGAAAACAAAGGCGAAACCCAGTAGGAATTTGATAAAGGACTCTCCCATCACGGCTTTTCCAATACCAAAAAAAACAGCAAGAAAGACCATGAGGATAATCAATGAACCGATGATGTTGTATTGTTTGACTGATGTTTTCTTTTTGGCCTTGGATGCGGCAGCATGGGCAGAACGCCAGGTGTCTATGGCGGAAACGGCGGCCTCGTTCAAGTCCTTGTTAGCGTATCCGGCTAAGGCAGCCGCGGTCTGGGCCACGGCAGCCCCAGCAAGGGCTTCGGTCTCTTTTTGGTGCAGGAGTTCGTATTTTTCCGTGGCCTTTATTTTTAGATTTTCAGCGGTGCTGCTGTCCATGAAAAATGCCTGGAGGGGGTTGGTTTTCCACCCCTGGGGAGCACTGGCTATGGATTTGATTTTTTTGGCGATGGCTGTGTCCGTGGCCTTGAGTTTTTCTTTGGCTGCCACAGCATTGTACCACTCAATGGTTTTGAACGGTGCTTTTTGGGATTCGGTTGTTAAAATGGCATTGGCCGCATCGATTTTGGCTCGAATGTCCTGATCCGCTTTGGGAAGAAAAATAATCAACCCAATGATCAAAAGCGCAAACCCCAGCCAGATGGCCCAATAATCTTCAAGTTTCCATAAATCCGATATCGTTGACTTTCCTGTGTTGCTGACAACGTCGCTTTCAGTACCCATACCTCCTCCTTTAATAAATAAAAAAGATGAACAGCACAGACCCAGGGACTATACAGCTTTAAATGAATGTGTAAATAGTTGAAATGGTTTGAATTATAAGGCTTGAAAAACTATACTATTATTAGCGTTAAACAATGGAAAATGCAAGAATGAATTGGTAAATTAACGTGCTGTTTTTAGTGCATGTTCCGGTAGGTTTTTTTCCAGGGTTTTTTTTTAAGATCCTTGTAGTTGACCAGGGCCAGGCAGAATGCGCCCACAGCCAGCTCAGCACAATGGAAATGGTCCTCTTCCAGGGTTTTCAGATAATCCGCCACTTTTTCAGGTGTTATGTCCCAGGCCTGGTCCACGGTTCGGCCCTCGCTCAAATGGGCCACGGTGTTGGCGGTGGCCACGGTGTTCAGGCAACCATCCACCTGAATGGATACGGATTCGATGCGATCCTGTTGATCCACCGTGAGAAATATTTCAACCGTATCTCCGCAGTCACCGGTTCGTTTCCCGTAGCCGTCCGGATGATCAAGTCGTTCGAGCCTTTTGTAATCGTAGGCCATCTCAATAAATTCAGGTGAATGTCTGTCAAGAAAATCCAATTCGTTTTTGTCCATGATCCGACCTCATATTAATTTAAAACGTTAATATGATGGAATCTGTTACGAAGTTCAAGTGCTTTTTTCCAGAATGAGAACCGCACATGACAGGGCCAGGTGAAGACGGCGGTCGCGGGCCTGGGCTTTCATGGATCGGATCATGTCCAAACGGGGGGTGATGTCGGGCCTGGGCATAGGCCCCTCACAGCCCGTTAAAATCGTTTTCAATCGGGCAAGGCCGGTTTCGAATTCCATGGGATCATCATAATGGCTGGCTTTTTGGTGTTTCACCCTTTCCTTGAACCGTTTACCCGTTTCAAAATCAGGGTCATGGACAAAGCGGGCAGCCGAGGCACCGGCTTTTTTCCCGAAAACCTGGGTGGATAAAACCATGGCTCCTCCCACACGATTGGCCCCATGCATGCCACCTGTGCATTCGCCGCAGGCAAAAAGTCCGGGAATCCCTGTCCGGGCCATGGTATCGATACGCACGCCCCCATTCATGGCATGGGCATGGAGGGCGACACTCTTCCAGTCCTGGTCAGGTAACTTTACCCCAAGGGTTCCATGGGATGTGGCGTGGTCAAGGAGATAGTTATCCAGGGCTGAATCGTCTGTGCCGTGGGCCAGGGGGACATGGGTCTGTCTCTGGGCACACAGGTCTGCAATCTGCCGCGGCACCGGGAGTTCCCTGTTGTCCCGGGTTCGGATCAGAACTCCTGGAATATGGATCTGCCAGCATGGCCATGGCCGGAGATTTTCTTGATCATGCCAGGTATATTGGAGGTAATTCATATTGATCATTTCAGCACCGGCTCCGTGCATCAGGGCCAGGGGGATCCCCAGGTTTCCATGATCCGTGAGTGATCTGGGGAAAAGTCCGGTGCTTCCTCCTGTTGCCATGACCAGGGCCTGGCAATGAATGGCCCAGATCTGCTTTGATGGCTGATGAACGAATATGGCCCCGATGATTCTGTTTTCATCGTTTTTCACGAGGTCAATAAGGCTCAAGCCCTCCCAGATCTGTCCTTTTTGATGTAAAAAACGTTTTTTCATAATGAAAAATGCCGAGGCAAGGCCGGTAAAAACATAGGCCATACGGGGTTTTTGTAAAAAACAGGCGGAATGGCGGCGGTTTTTTCCGCGAGGGTTTTTCTTAAAGGAAAGTCCCGCTTGCACCATATCCTGATACAAGGCCCCGCTTTCTTCGGCCAGGGCCATGGTCAGGTCCGGTTGGATGATTCCGGGAGGGGCCATGGCGGTGGCGGTTTTAACAAAACGCTCTTTTTCCTTGTCATTATGGCAGACAATCATCCCCAGGGCATGATTGGGGTTGGTGAATGAGGACCCCGAAGGTCCCCATGCCTGGGAGGCCAGCCGGACGTGCAGGTCCCTCCCGCATGAAAGGGCCGATATCCCGGCGCGAAGGCCCGCAAGCCCGGCCCCAACGATCAGAATGTCGCATGTCCGATAAATGATTTTGCCCATGGCTTAAACTCCGTTGGAGAAATTCCCCGAATTTTCGCAGATTAAACCGGATAACCCTATGGCATGTTTAAATATTGCGCCGTGGAACTTACCGCTCCTGGGGGTACTGGGCGCTGGATGTCGGGTTTATATCTTCGGGTGGGGATGATTTGTCGCTGATCCGCTTGACAACGGATTCACTGAATTTTTTCCCGCAATCGGCATAGGCCTTGTTTGTTCCGTCCTGAATGACTTCGTGGTAGCGCTTACCGTAATCGGTTTTCATGAACCGGATATAATCCTGAAGATCATCCTTGGAAATGTCGCGGTAGGTGTAGAGGATGCTCAAAGCGATTTCCCGTGAAATGGCCTGGGAGATATCATTTCGGTTTTTCTCGAAGTTTGACCGGATCAGGTCTTCCGAGGGCAGGTTCATGGCAGGGAAGGCCGAAGCCATGGCCGTCAGGGTGATGATCTGCATGTTCAGCATTCTGTCAAGGATCAGCTCTGTGGCATTGACGCTTTTATCGATTTCATGAACCAGTTCCAGTCGTTCTTCGTAGTCTTCGGATAGTTTAAGCGATGGGACGATGGAGATCATTTCATTGTATGCTTCGGGTGTGGAAGCGATTTCCTCCATATGGGTGATTTTTTTTCCCAGGGGTGAGTCAAGCCAGTTGATCACGGAAATCATGTCATCTGCGCTCAATTGGGATGAAATATGATCGGCAAGAATTGATCGAATGGTTTCAGGCTTGAAAGACGTGGTAATAATCCCGTTGATATCGCCTATGACCTTGTCTGACATTTTACCAAGCATGGGTTCGTTTCGTTTGAAACAATCAAGGACTTCGGCCTTGGTTTTTTCCGGAACATTTTCGATCTGTTCGTTGATGCCGCATTTTTCCATCAAAGACTGGGTCAACTCCGGAACCGTTTTCCCATCATTGGGATTGGTCAGAGCCCCATGGACTCCGGCCGATGTTTGACAAGAAAGAATTAAAACGCTGCATAATGCCAGCATGAATGATTTCATGGTTATTGCCTGACCTTGTTTGTTAAGGGTTCCTTGGCGAACGATAATGACCCTTTTTAGTGTTTTTTTATCCCCTTTGTCAAGATTTTCAGCAGGTATCTGATCAGGGCGAAATGAAAGATGCCCATGAACAAAGAAAGTCAGCCCGGAAGTTTATATGGGCTCAATGCCATTTTCATGGCACCATTCCATAATGGCCTCTTTGCGTTCACGATTTTCAAATTCATACCATTTATCCAACAAACCTTTATCATCAAGGAACTCCTTGTATCTGGAATAAGCCCCAGGTCCTCGAAATATCCGATGAATCGTATCTTCGTGATCGGGTATGTACTCACTCACAAAATCAAAGACAAGGGGTTGCCCCAAACCCAGTTCCTTTTCATGGGGGACATCAATGTATTTTTTTTCGTTTTCAAAATCATCGGGTAAGCCCTCGGAATCACCAAATTCGGAAGCATAAAAAATTTCTCCTGTATGTTTGGAAATCAAGGCCTGACTTGTAAAAAATGGTTCGACACTCACAAACATAATCGCAGTGTCAATTGCATCGTATGAAATTTTTTTCATTTTTTCCCCTCAACTGGTTGAATGAATAAGAAGAAATCCGTCATGAATGACGTTTAAAAAAAAGAATATCCCATGATTTATTTTCTGTATCTTAGAATGGATAAAAATTCCACGAAAATTTATCCTCCCGGCGACCCGGTGCCGTGTAAAAAAAGGAGCCGTTTGAAAACACACGAATATGGGGCTTTATTTTATCTTGACCCAAATAAAATTAAAAACTTTATTAAACTGATGATCAGGTCGTACCGATAGAAATAGATATGTATCGGGATATGATTAAACATAGTACGTTTTTTTTGAAATTTGCAGGTCTGCCGCCACAAAGAACCTGCCATCATCCGCAGCGGATATCCACCTTACACTCACCATATTATATTAGAACAGAAGAGACAACTGTTGTGCAAATCTGTGGTTTAAGGCTTTTGACTGTTTTTGGACCAAAATAAAAAAGAGAGATGATTTATGAAACGATGTGACATGCCTTTGAAAAAAAATGCGTTTATGGTCGGGATGACGCTCTGCCTGTGTCTGGGCATAGCTGGAATTTTCTTTACAGGCTGCGATAATGGCGGCTCCTATGAAGCGAAACTTGAAGATGCAAAAATTGCCATGGATGACGGGGATTACGCCCAGGCAAAATCCATTCTGGAAACCCTTCCCCAAACCGAAGAGGTTCTCGAGTATATGAGCAACGCCATTGCAGGCGGAGAGCTCGGCCTGGACACCCTGAACATCATTTCCACCCTGGGTGATCTGGAGGACTCGAACAACCAGGGAAGTATTGACATGGTGGGCCTGATCATCGCAGGTGGGGACGATCAGCTGACTGAAGAAGAGATTGCCACTAAACTTGCGTCCGCCACCGAAGCCATTGAACTGTTCAAAACCATTGCCGATATGAACAGTACAGGTTCCAAGGCCATTGATGTCGTGGTCTTGACCAATAATCAGAAAATGCAGCTGGGCCTTCTTTCCATCACCCGGACAGTGCTGACCATGGCCGATCAGATTTGCAGGGCCACGGGAGGGAATCCTGTGACCATGGCAGAAGCATGGATCCGGGCCAACAGGGATAATTTTTTACCGGTTAGCCCGACCCAGGATGAGATCGACCGAATTGATGAAGATATTCTGTTTATCGGATACGCCATTGATATATTTTCCGATACCAGCGATTTGAAGGATGACTACCTGGCCTTCAAAGATGAACTGGATGCCAATGGCGACGGCGTGACTTCGGCAGATGAAATCAACGATTATTTGACAAACCTGTGATCCACTCATTTCAAGGAGAGATATTAATGGCGCTTTTTAGAAATAGAGGCAACGTTACGTTTAGGATGATCGGGTTTTTCATCATGGTTATTTTCTGGGGTTCAAGTTCCTATGCCTCCGAATATCAGGGCTTTCACCGGGGTACACGAACCCTGGGCATGGGGGGGGCCTTCACGGCCGTTGCCGATGATCAGAACGCTCTTTATTTCAACCCTGCGGGCCTGTCTTATATTCCGGGCATTCGTTGGGGTATTTTAAATCCCCAGGTGGAGGTGTCTGAAAACAGCCTGGACCTGTACAAGGATTTTTCCGATGTCGATACAGATGACAGCCAGGCCGTGGCCGATGTCATGCGGAAATATATTGGAGAGAATAACCACATTAAAGTGGCCACCGACGTGTACGTTGGGTTTAAGGCAGGCAATGTGGGTGTGATGGTCAGCCCCATTGGCCAGGCAACCATGAATATGAGAATCAGAAATCTTGTGAACCCCGAAGCCCAGGTGGATCTCATTGCCGATTACGGGATGATGGTGGGGGCAGGTATGGATATGCCCTTTCTGAAAGGATTAAAGGTCGGACTCACCCTCAAAGGCATTGCCCGGAAATCGTTGAATGAATTCTATACAGCGGATGTGATCGCCGATGATAATTTCGATGATATCGTGGATGCTGATATGATGGACGGCACCGGCGTTTCAGCGGACCTGGGCCTCTTGTACACAACCGATGCCCTGAAGGTCACCCGGCTGAACATGGCCCTGGTGGCCCAGAATATCCCCGAGATGGATTTTGGAGATGCCATGGATTCCAAGACCCAGTATAACATGGGTCTGGCCATGACGCAGAAGGTTCTGGGGATCACATTTACCGAGGCGTTGGATCTCTATGACCTGACCGATAATGCCGGCAACGACGAGTCCTATGAAAAGAAACTCCACATGGGTGTGGAAATGGCCTTTCCTAAAATTTTAAGTGTCCGGGCAGGGTTGAATCAGGGATATTACACAGCTGGGGCCACGCTGGATTTTAAATTGATTAAGCTTGATCTTGCGACCTACGGGGAAGAACTCGGGGTTGTTGGGGGCCAAAAAGAAGACCGGCGCTTCGTGGGTCAGGTCTCCATGGGGTGGCTGTGGTAGGGTCATAGACCTGTTTGGGGAGCCGCAGGCTAACACCTGCGGGCCACACCCCCCTTTTCCACAACCAACAGCCTCGCCTCTTACAGAGGCACAAAGATCACACACGTGAGATCATCGTACGGAGGGTAGGGGCACGATGCGTCGTGCCCCTGCTTGCATCTTGGCACCGGACATTTGACTCATCCCAAAATTCATGTTTGGCAACCTTTTTGAGGACCAGCTTCCCCGCCTATGCACCGACAAGCAAATGAGTTGGGGATTGGGAACGATTAACGTGGCCTGAAATAATACCCAAATAAAGACGAGATAAAATGACATAAGTCCTATAGAGAATTGTTTTTGGGGAGGCTTTGCCGCTTCGTTCCCAGGCTCTTGCCTCCAGAGGCATGGCAGGATCCATGCGGTATACACTCCCAGGCTGGAGCATAAGCGAGAAGAAACCATTCCGGACGTTAATTTTTATGAAGTTACAGCCTGATCCTTGAATTTTTCCTTTTTGTTTACTATATATTCGGGGTACTTCTCTAAAGAGAATCATGCAGACGGTATTTTTCATGGCCAAGGGCCATCAAAATTCTTCTGCTTATACCCCTATGCTTGAAAGGAAAATGATAATGAGCAGGTTTGATAATGTCACGGTGGTCAAGAAAGCGAATATTTACTCGAACGGAGCGGTGACAAGCCGGACTGTTCTTTTTTCGGACGGATCCAAAAAAACCCTGGGAATTATGATTCCGGGGGAGTACACATTCAACACCGACCTTAAGGAAATCATGGAGATCCTCGAAGGAGAGTTGGACGCTCTTCTGCCGGGTTCATCCACATGGGTCCGGATTAAGGCCGGTGAATCTTTCGAGGTTCCTGCCGCATCCACGTTCAGCATGAAGGTTTTATCCATCACGGATTATTGCTGTTCATATATTGCCTAAATCGCTGCCCCTTTGGGCGGGTGGATGATTTCCACCTGATCCTTGAGGGGCTCCTGTGTTGAACCATGGGAATGTAAGCATATGAATCATCGATAACTGACGTATAGAGATATGAATCTTATGATGACCAAAGTGATAACACTCTGCCTTATCTGTTCATGCCTTTTCATCCCAGATGCCAGTTCTGAAAGGGCCCTTAAAGTGTCCCGAAGTGAGGCCTATTCCGAACAGCGGGTGGCCCTGGTGATCGGCAATGGGGACTATGCCTCAAGCCCCTTGAAAAATCCTGTCAACGACGCCACAGATATGGCTGCAAAATTACAAAATCTCGGGTTTGAGGTGACACGTCTGCTCAATGCCAACCAGGCGGACATGCGGCGAGGCATTCGAGATTTTGGCAGCCGACTGAAAAAAGGGGGCGTGGGCCTTTTTTATTATGCGGGTCACGGCATGCAGGTCCAGGGCAGAAATTATCTGATTCCCGTGGGAGCGGATATCAAGGAAGAGGATGAAGTCCAGGATTATGCCGTGGATGCAGCCATGGTTCTTCGGAAAATGCAGAGCGCAGAAAACCGCCTCAACATCGTTCTTCTGGATGCCTGCAGAAACAACCCCTATGCGCGGAGTTTCAGGAGCATGGAACGGGGGCTGGCCCAGATGGACGCCCCTTCCGGAAGCATGATTTCCTACGCCACATCTCCAGGGAATACCGCCTTGGACGGAGATGGACGAAACGGCCTGTTTACCAAACATTTATTAAAGACACTGGATAAGTCAGGGAACCTTGAACTCAGCCAACTGATGAAAAGGGTGGGAAAAGGGGTTCAGACCGAATCCGGGAAAATGCAAGTTCCCTGGGTGTCCTCTTCCATTACCGGTGATTTCTTTTTTAACAGGAAAGATCCGGCCAAGCAGGAAAAAAACAGCAGCCTTGATCGTGCCCCTTTAAAAAGCAGCAGTCTTGATGAAGAAGAAGAATTCTGGTTGGCCATCAAAAACTCGACCTACCCGGAGGATTTCAAGGATTACATGGCCATGTATCCTGATGGGCGATTCAAGAAGATAGCCAAAATTAAGATTCGCCAGCTTGCCCCGGCCAAAAAAACTCCTGAAAAAAAAGGACCGTTACCTGTCACTCCCGCCTCCTCGGATAAGGTTTTATTCCATGACACTTTTGACTCCAATGAAAACGCCTGGGCACTCTGGCCCAACGGTGAATTCTACACCACCTCCATAGAAGGCGGAGTCTTTGCCATGGAAACCCGGAATGAATTGAATTCAGCCGAGTTTCTGGGGCGTGCCCTTGCCCTGCCCGAGAACTACGACATCGAGGTCAGCGTCACCTGGTTGAACGGCGTGGATGACAGGTCCTATGGCGTATCTTTGGGTTCAGACCCCCAGAACCGGTACAGTTTCGGTGTGAGCGGAAATGGATGGGCCATGGTCAGCGGTTATAAAAACAATCAGTTGCTCGAGCCGTCTCCCATTCCCTGGAAAGCGGGCATGGCATATGTGGGCAACGGCCGCACAAAAAACCAGCTTCGTATTCAGGCCCGTGGGGGATCCTACTCATTTTATGTGAACAACATGATGGTCGGGACCGTTTTCATCCCCATCCCCCGGAGCCAGATACGTCTGGGTTTTTTCGTTGAAAACAAGCAACGGATAGCCTTTGATGATCTCACGGTTAAGGCTGTCACCCATACAGGCCCTCCGGGTTTTTTTGATTCGTTTACGGACAATGCCCATGGATGGAATGTCTGGCCCAACGGGGAGTACTATAACGCCATTTTTGAAAACGGGGCCTATGCCATGGAAACGAAAAATTCCATGAGTTCGGCAGAGTTCCCAAATGACCGCATTCGTCTACCTGAAAATTTTGATATCCAGGTGACAACAACCTGGAAAAAAGGGGCGAACAATTTTTCCTATGGGATTGCCCTGGGCACGGAACCCCAGAGCCGGTATAATTTTGGCGTGAGCGCCAATGGATGGAGCTATGTCAGTGCCCACCGGAACAACCAGGTGGTTTCACCGGAACCCATGCCCTGGAAGTTCGGAACCGTTGCGGTCAGTGACGGCTTTATACAGAACCAACTTCGAGTCCAGGTCCGTGGCACCCGTTGTGATTACTATGTGAACAATCAGCTGGTGGGCACGGTGTATATCACCATGCCCCATGACAGTCTTCGTGTCGGCCTGTTTGTTGAAAACATGCAGAAGATATATTTTGATGACCTTCGGGTGACCGTGTACTGATGAATAATTTTCATGAAATCTTTTGAAAACTCAGGCCTTGGGTAATCAAAAGACTTGCATTTTAAGGATTCTATTTGCTAATATACACATTATTTATAAAACGTCTATATCTCAGATAAGCCCAAATGAGACACGTCGGTAATGGGGGGGCTGTTCGGAGCCGACGTTGTTTTAACGTGATGTAAGTATTCCCAAGAGAAAATTTTTCCTTAAGGGGGGCAGCTCATCATGTGGAAAAAGCCTGTGGGGGGGCACCACAAAATAATCTCAAAAAATTAATGATAAATAGTAACTTACCACCGGGTGGCAGACCGTTGATTTATGCATTTGTCCAAGGATGTGAAAGCTTGCGGCTAATAAACAGTCGGTTGCTGATTTGAATGAAGACCGGGAGTTTAAGCTTTTTTATTGGTATGGAGAAAGGAACGTTTAATTTAACAGGAGGTGCCTTGATGAAATGGAAAAAAATGGCTCTAACAGCAGTCGTTTTGTTTTGGATGTGTCAGACTGCCTCGGCTGCATCCAAACAAGCGGAGTTTGCTTTGTTCAAACGAAGCATCAGTCCGGATTACAAATGGGGTGAAAACGGTGTCATCACCATTCCCAAAGCGATACCGACCGGCAAGTGGAATATCTATGCAGCCGCAAGTGCCCAGGATTCGGGCTCTATTGAAGGAGACCGTATTTTTCTTACATCAACCACGATTATGATCGGGACCTCCGACGATGTGGAATTCGGTTATACCCGGCGCCAGTTTATCTGGGATAATTTCGATAAAACCGATTTGTCCATGGATACATACAGCTTTAAAGCGCGGATCTTTCATATGACCGACAGCATCATTCCCCAGGTAGCCCTGGGCGTCAATGCCGTATCTCTGGCAAACAATGAATTCGATCATCAGGAAGACATCCTGTTCAACCCCTATCTGACCGCCACCATCCAGGTCCCCCTGTTCACAGATAAAGCTGTCCTGTCAGCCACAGCCGTGGCTGAATCCATCTACAACGAAGGCGAGTCCAGTGACCTTTTCTTCAGTGCCGGTACGGATCTTGTTCTGTTCAACATGGTGTATCTGATGGCCGAAGTCCAGGGAATCGACAAGGACCAGGAAGATTATGTGGTCAATATCGGTGCCAAGGTGAAAATGGGTTGGTTCAGCCTGGGCCTTGCCGGATACAATGTCATCCAGAAGGATGTTTCAACCGGTGATCCCGGATTTTCGGATGATTCCACGGATCTTCGTGTCTATGGCCTTGTGGAAGTGCCCTTGGGAAAAATATTTACAAAAGAAGACAAATAGAGAGGTGACCCGTGAAAATAAGATCCAATGCAATGCTATTATGGTTCGCGGCAGCAGCGATGTTCGTCTCCTTTGCCGCATGCAATACAAGGCCCATACCCGGCGACCTGATCCTGACCACCTATAATTCGGACATGGAAGTCACCAAGAGCTTTTCCCCCATGGATACCCTTTACGTCAAGGTGGCGGGCATGAGAGCTGAGAGTCACTACCGGGTCAGCGCCCTGGATGCGAATGGCGTCCTTATCTCCATGATCGAAGCCCGTACCGATGCGAATGGTGTCATTGACGCGATTCCCCTCTGGTATGACATGGGGCTTAAGAAAAACGAGACAGCAGGTCTTCCGCCCTATCTTGATTCCTTTGGCGGCTTGACTCCGGTGGGGTTTAAAGTGAACGTTAAAAGCCTATATGACAATGGTGATTCAACCAATTTCACACAGGATATGTTTTTTGTCCTGAAAAACAACCTGGACACCAATGCCAAGCCGGTTATTTATTCCTGTTATTCCCCGGATCTGGTACCCGATGTTGATACCATTTTTTATCCGGAAAACGCCTTTAAAGAAACAGGGACTCTGGATGTGGATGGGATAGCTGATCCCAAAACCGTGGTTTACGTGAAAGCTGACAAAGTCCCCACAAAAATCGGAAACAATGTGGATGTGACGGCCGTGGATTTCTATGTGCTCCGGTTTACAGGCGAAGCCTTTAAAAATGGAGATGCACTTTACAGCTCGACCAAAAAGGTCACGGAAAAGATCGGTGTGGCCGTAACAGCCGGCGCCGTGGCTGCAACCAAGTTGTGGGACGTGAACGACACGCCTCAGGTGATCAACCCCACCGACGACACCATGGCCTATAGCATTGTCATGGATGTGGACCGGGACGGGATCTACGATGAAGGCATCGACACCGACAGTGACGGTGTTTCGGATTATTTTATCGACGGCGTGGATGGAAACGGTCTTCCCGGTTTTATCATCCAGAACACCCCGGCCAATGACATGTTTGTGACCATCAAAGATGCCGACGGTAATGTGGTCAACTCCATTCCGGAAATCGGAGCTACAGCCAGCCAGTACCTTAATATCAACATTGAAAATGTGCCCGTGGCTCTTGGTACTACAATCACGATCTATCTGGTCGATTCATTCACGGGAATTAATCTTGATCCGATTCCTGCGGATGTAAGGTCTGGAAGCGAAGATGTTGGAGTTGGAGTGAGTGATCCGGCACTTTCGGAAGATGCATTGGTATACCTCCCATACATCACGGGCCATGCCCTTATAGACACAAGTAACATCGGTAATTACGATTACCCCGACGCGGGTACGCTTACCGAAGATGTGCATCTTGATCTGATTGTCGATATGAACAATAACGGCATTTTCAACGAAGATACCGACTATTTTCTGGCCGATGCTGTGACCATTCTGAACGTGGATCTGAATCCCAAATACGACACCTGCTCAGATGAAGCGGGAACAGCCCTTACCAAATATTTTGGAGAAACAAATTCAGAAGGCAACACCGTGGTCTATCTTCATGCGGTGGACGCTCCTCTGGCCTATGATGTGTACGTGATGAAAGCCACTGAAGTTGCAGGGCTGTCTGTGAATGATCCATTGCTCAGAGCATCCTTGTTTTCTGTTTCAGCCGTGGGTGGAGATAGTACCACGGTGACAACGGAAATCTGGGATATTAACGGTGAATTCCAGGTGATCAACCCAAGCATTGCAAACAATACTTTTTATCTGATCATGGATAATAACGCAGACGGGTTGTATGATGCAGGAGATTCCAAGCTCACCATCATGATCCTGAACACCAACGCCAACAGCTATCCCCGATTGACTTATTTAAATATCGCATCGGGTGGGGCCTTTGGAAATACCTACAACCAGCACTGGACCCTGTACTCGGAATTCTGCGATTACCGGGATGTGTTCATCAAAAGTGGTCTGGACACCAACGCAGCCGGCGGGGGCTATGGCGTGAAAGCCGTGTTCAACCCCTATTTCTCATGGTTCAGCAACCCCAACCCCGAAATCCCGGTGGAAGGTCTCTACTATGGCCTGTATGTAGACGTCTACATTGTCAATGCAGCCACCTTTGATCTGGGAGAATACGGAAATCTGGGAGAATTGAATGACGGAGTGGATGTCACAGGTCGCCATTCCACCATCGCTGTCCAGCCCTCCTGCTACAACGGAGCCGGCATGATGACCATTTGGCCAGCCACCATGACACCCGGTCGCTACTACGTGATCGTGGACGTGAACCGTAACGGAATCATCGATGAAGGCACCGACATCATCGATGCCGTGAATCAGAACGGACAAACCATCATCGACGATGCCACCATCGTGGGTTTTTCCGTGGAATAACATGTTACCTTAAGGCGGCCCCGTTTTTGTCACGGGCCGCCTTTTTTATTCTGTCCCACCAGCCATTGAGAAACCGTTATGGCGGGGATGGAGAGAACATTATTTATAGGCCATGCATCAATGGACAGAGGGAGTACAATGAAAAAAAGACTTTTTTTGACAAGCTTACTGATCATTATGGGCGTAACAAGCGTCAATGCCGCTGAAATTATTTATACGGACCCCTATAACGAATCACCGTATCAATCAGACCAGGACAACCTTACAAACACGGGGCGTATTTCCGAAGGAACAACCACAGCACCTCCCGCTTCTATTGTCACAATGGATGGTCAGGTTTCCGAGACGCCTGTTAAAGCCATCAGTGTGGAAGCCATGTACAGCGATAACATCCAGACATACAACATCCCGATTTCCTATGGGTTCCCCTTATCTCTTACAGGCAACAAGGAACTTATGAATTTCAAACTGGTGATTCCCTATACCAGCAGAGAAGTCGGTACCCTCAGTGACAGTGGGCTGGGTGATATCTCCGTGACAACCAATTACCTGATCCGTTTTCCCCAGCTGCTCCTTGATACCAAGCTTGTTATCAAGACGCCCACCGGAGAAGTTGAAGATGCAGACGTTCCCCTTGGAACTGGCTCCACGGATGTGGGTCTGTATGTGAACGGGACCTGGTACCTGGACAAACTGATCCTTAAAGGTGGCCTGGGTTACGGGTATAACGGTGATTATGACCAGTCCCAGATCAGCACCAAGGTTCTTTACGGCGATGAATACCTTATTTCAGGTGGAGCGGATTATAAAATCAACGATACCATGAAAGCAGGCGGACTTTTCGTCTATAAATCCCGAGCTGAAGATGAATTCGAAAGTGCCGGCACAACCATGGGCTATAGCCCGGGCATGAACACCCTGGATTTTATCCCGAACTTCACCTATTTTTACAGCAAGTATAACGTGGAATTGATTGCATCCGCAACCATTCCTGTCATGGATTCCTGGAATTCTGACAAGGGATTCGAACCGTCCTATGACCCTGATCGAAGCATGTCCTTCAGCGTCAGTGCATCCAAACCCTTCTAAAAAAAATAGTGCAAATTTTAGTGATCAAAATAAAGCAGAGCCAATGGCTCTGCTTTATTTTTTATTTATTCACGGGGAAAATCATACACGTTCCCAGGCACCCCCGATCCCGGTGGTCGCTTACGAACACGAAGAGACATGAAATTGAAATTGAAATCGGGGACAGACAAATTGAAATCGGGACGAAATCGGGAAAATCGGGGACAGACCAATTATACAAATAGGCATCCGACATTAACATGCATGAACTCTTAAGTCTCGCAGCACGGGTTGACCTGGGTTTTCAATCGTTTTTCGGCGAATGAAATTTTGGTGGTGTTTCCAGCACCGTTGGTGTGGCTGTAAAGAAGGTTCTCAGAAAATTATAACTTGGGGGCATACAAGCGACGAAAAAAGAAAAAAAGGTGGTTTAAATAATAGGCTCCTCAAGAAAAGCTCGCCATAAACTCATTTTTGAATGGGAAAAGTGAATTGACCTGCCGGAATCAACTCATTAAAACACGGTAGATCCATTTTCAATGAAAAGAAAAAACAACTCGACGGCACTTTTTATGACACACCAAAAAGAAGGGACTATCAAAAAAGATCTTGAAACGTATGGGTCAGGATGAAAGCCGTTTCAAGGAATACAGGCCCTCAAGGCCCTTGATGGGCTTGGGTATTTTTTCATGTTTTGACTGAAACATATGTTTAAATCGCAGGTATTGTTCAGCCACAAAGGCCTTTGATCCGATGATCCCGGAGTCGGTAAAATACCGCGTTCGGTTCATAAACCGTTCGGTTCTGGTGAATTCGAAATTTTTTTCACGCTCTGCGGTGACAATGTCTTTTCCTATGACCTGGCTTCTTTTCCCGTCAGCTCTGCCCAGGGCTCCGGCTTCATAAACATATCGCCGGTAGCGGCGGAACCGTTCCTTTTCATCCACATCGTTGAATTCCACAATCCCGAAATCCGTTGAAAGAAAATCATCCGTGTTGCCGGTCTGGCTGTGATAACCCAGCGAACACCAGCGGTAATCCTCGGGCCGTTTCACGATTCCCGCCCGAACTGCATTCAGGTCGATGTAGGCCAGGCAATGGATCAGGGTATCACCTTTTTCAACGATTAGACTCTTGAAACGTTCGCCCCAGAGCGTTCCCCGACGTCCTTTAGCCTTGTTGTAATACCGTGAAAACGTCTGCTTGACCTCCTTCATGAATTCCGAAAGGCTGGCCCATTTCCGCCTGAAATGGTCGATGCGGCCCACAGGAAACAAGGCATCATCACCATAACAGGCAGTGTATCTTTTTTTTATTTCGTCATCGGAATAGTTCCGTTCAGGAAGCATTTTGACGAGGATGTGAACGTGATTGCCTAAAACAGCATAACCAAGAATTTCAGTAAAATAGATTCGAGCAAACCATTTGAGAATTGATACAAATTTTTCCTTTTCCACCGCCCCGAAGGGGAAACCGTCCAGGGCGGTTCGGGAGATCACATGATAAACACTCTTTTCATCCAGAATAACCATTCGTGTTGTTCGTGGCATAGGATACCTCCATAGACCGTGAGAATGGGGTTGTTGTTTAAATGTGAGTGACCATAGCACAAGGAACATTATTTGGGAAGTGTACTATTTGCCTGTCCCCGTTTTCGGTCCCCGTTTTCGTGTCGAGTAGACCGGTTTCTCCAATAATGACAGCGCATTAACAACATGCTTTTACTGACGCCTTGCCGCACGCGGCTACTACGTGACAGTCGTTTTATGTTTTGCCATTACCGTTGTTACCGG